>ERZ856578.116-NODE-116-length-143868-cov-21.831457_pt1 | contig 143868 bp, 109 predicted proteins | sample MGYA00514384_ERZ856578 | MGnify/ENA primary metagenome ERZ856578 (study PRJEB29103, sample SAMN06111958) | human gut metagenome | biome: human gut; feature: ankylosing spondylitis patient; material: healthy_person | host: Homo sapiens | place: China:Hangzhou... | reverse complement strand
GGCGCCCTGAGCGCGAAGCGCGAGGAAGTGCCCTTGGGGTGCAATCTCGCAGTACCCGGTCGGATAACAGGAAAGCCTCGGCGAATTCGCAGACTGTTGCGTGAGATTGCCACGTCGCTTCGCTCCTCGCAATGACAAACCTTTAGCGTTTTCCATTTTAACGGCGGCCTGTTTCTTGCGTCGGCGCGGTGCCGGGAGGGGACAGCCCGGCCACTACAAATTAACGATCAACCCAGCAGTCCTGCCTTTGCCTTCAGCGTCAGGATGCGCAGGACGCTCTCGTCGATGCGGGCCTCAGTCAGCGTGCCGTCTGCGGCGGCATCGCGCAGGGCCTGCAGGGCGGCGTCGAGGTCGTCCGGCATCAGGATGAGGTCGCAGCCGGCCTCGATGGCCAGCAGGGCCGCCTCGCCGGGTGTGTAGTTCGCCGTGATCGCGCCCATATTGTGCGCGTCCGTGATGACGACGCCGTTATAGCCCAGCTCCGTGCGCAGCAGATCCGTCACAACGGCGGGGGAGAGGTCGCAGGGCGTGTTGTCGCCCGTGACGGCCGGGGCGGACATATGCGAGACCATGATCATGCCCGCGCCCGCCTCGATCCCGGCGCGGAAGGGCAGCAGCTCCGCCTCGCGCAGCTCGTCCAGCGTGCGGCTTGTGACGGACGTGCCGAGATGGGAGTCCGCCTCCGTGCTGCCGTGGCCGGGGAAGTGCTTCAGGCAGGCCAGCACGCCGCCCTCCTGCAGGCCGCGCGTCATGGCGGCAACCATATCGGAGGCGACGGCGGGGTCGCTGCTGAACGAGCGGTCGCCGATCTCCGTGTTGTTCGGATTCGTCACGATGTCTGCCACCGGTGCAAAGTCCACGTTGAAGCCTGCACCCTTCACCTGACCGCCCAGCTTCTTGCCCATGGCCTCAACGGCGGCCGTGTCTCCGGCCGCGCCGTAGGTCGCCATCGGGTCCAGTACATCCGTCAGGCCGACGCCGCTCAGGCGCGACACGCGCCCGCCCTCCTCATCCACGCCCAGCAGCAGCGGGATCTTGCTGTAGCTCTGCGCGGTCTGCAGCATCTGCGTGACCTGCTCTGCCGATACGATGTTCTGCGCGAAATACACCAGCCCGCCGACGGGCGTGCGTTCCAGCGCCTCGCGCGTGGCGTCCCCTGCCGCCGTGGCGGGGGAGAGGCCCGTCAGTGCGTCCGGCGTGACGACGAAGAGCTGGCAGAGCTTCTCGTCGAGGGTCATGCCGTCCAGGATCTCCTGTGCGGCCAGCTCCTCGGGCGAAGTGGTCTCCGTCGGGGCCTCCGTTTCGGCCGGCGCGTCCGTCTCCGGAGCGCCGGTCGGCGCGGCGGAGGAGGAAGGCTCCGTCGGCTCCACGCCGCCGGTGGCCGTGGCCGGGCCTGTCTGCGTGATACGCAGGACGTAATAGACGATACCGGCTACGGCGACTGCGATGACCAGCAGCAGAACGGCGACCAGGAACCCGCCGCGATTGTGTTTCATGGAAATCGACCTCTCTATCTTTATAACGTATGACTTGATTTTTTCCTATTGTACCGGAAATACGGGGAAAATACAAGGCGTTTTTTCGCGGAACATTGTAATTGCAGGGGAGCGGACAGCCGGGCCCGGCGCTGCGCTTGCGATTCGTACAGGCTGTCGATAAAAACGGACACACCGCCGCTGCAGGAATGATATCCATAATAAATTCCGCGAGTCCGGCCCTTCGCAGATTTCTTGACATTTTGCAGCCGCCGGGATATACTATATTTATTATCACGATCATGAAACCATGCAGAGCGAGGGACATTATGGCCAAAAAGCAAGCATACGGCAACGAGAGCATTACCACGCTCAAAGGCGCGGAGCGCGTTCGCAAGCGCCCCGCGGTCATTTTTGGCTCCGACGGGCTGGACGGCTGCGAACACGCCGTGTTTGAAATCCTGTCGAACGCCATTGACGAGGCGCGCGAGGGCTATGGCAAGCTCATCATCGTCACGCGCTACGCCGACCGCAGCATCGAGGTCGAGGACTTCGGCCGCGGCTGCCCCGTGGACTGGAACGAGAAGGAGCAGCGCTACAACTGGGAGTTGGTCTTCTGCGAGATGTACGCGGGCGGCAAATACAACAACAACGCCAGCGAAAACTATGAATACAGCCTCGGCCTGAACGGCCTCGGCACCTGCGCCACGCAGTATGCCTCGGAGTATTTCAATGCGCGGATCTTCCGCGACGGCTTCGAATATCACCTGCACTTCAAAAGGGGCGAGATCGACGGCCAGATGGAGAAAAAGCCCGCCGACCGCAAAAAAACCGGCTCGCTGTTCCACTGGAAGCCGGACCTCGAGGTCTTCACGGACATCGACATCCCCGTGGAGTATTATCTTGACACGCTCAAGCGGCAGGCCGTCGTCAATGCGGGCGTGACATTCCGCTTCCGCAATCAGGCCGGCAGCAAGTTCGAGACGACGGAGTTCTGCTATGAGCACGGCATCCTCGACTACATCACGGAGCTGACGGACGGCAACGCCTTCACCATGCCGCAGTACTGGGAGACGGAGCGCCGCGGCCGCGACCGGGCGGACAAGCCGGAATATAAGGTAAAGATCACGGCGGCGCTGTGCTTCTCGCGCAATCTGAGCCGCCTGGAATACTATCACAACTCCTCGTGGCTCGAGCACGGCGGCGCGCCGGACAAGGCCGCGCGCAGCGGGTTCGTCTCCGCCATCGACGCCTATCTCAAGCAGAACGGCAAATATGCGAAGAACGAATCGAAGATCACGTTTCAGGACGTGGCAGACTGCCTTGTGCTTGTGACGAACTGCTTCTCCACGCAGACGTCCTATGAGAACCAGACGAAGAAGTCCATCAACAACCGCTTTATTCAGGAGGCCATGACGGAGTTCTTCCGCAGCCGCCTGCAGGTCTATTTCCTTGAGAACAAGCAGGAGGCCGACCGCATCGCCGAGCAGGTGCTCATCAACAAGCGCAGCCGCGAGACGGCCGAGCGCGCCCGCATCACGGTCAAAAAGAAGCTCTCCGGCAATCTCGACATCGCCAACCGCGTGCAGAAATTCGTCGACTGCCGCAGCCGCGACGCCAGCCGCCGCGAGCTGTATATCGTCGAGGGCGATTCCGCCATGGGCTCGGTCAAGCTCTCACGCGACGCGGAGTTTCAGGGCATCATGCCCATCCGCGGCAAGATTCTCAACTGCCTGAAGGCGGACTATGCCCGCATTTTCAAGAGCGAGATCATCACGGACCTGCTGCGCGTCATGGGCTGCGGCGTCGAGGTGCGCGACAAGCACGTCAAGGACCTGACGGCCTTTGACCTCGGCAGCCTGCGCTGGAACAAGATCGTCATCTGCACCGATGCCGATTACGACGGCTTCCAGATCCGCACGCTCGTGCTCACGATGCTCTACCGCCTTGTGCCCACGCTCATCCGCGAGGGCTATGTCTATATCGCGGAGACACCGCTGTTCGAGATCACCTGCAAGGACAAAACGTGGTTCGCCTATAACGAGACGGAGAAGGCTGATATCCTGAAGCAGCTCGAGGGAAAGAAGATTTCCGTCGCGCGCTCGAAGGGCCTCGGCGAGAACGAGCCGGAGATGATGTGGCTCACGACGATGAACCCCGAAACGCGCCGCCTCATCAAGGTCATGCCGGAGGACGCGGAGAAAACGGCGTTCTATTTTGACCTCCTCCTCGGCGATAATCTCGCCGGAAGAAAGGAATATATCGCCGAAAACGGCAGTCAGTATCTGGAAATGGCGGATATTTCGTAGTGTAAAATTTAACGAGGCTGCCGGACATGCGTTGTAGGGGCCGGGCTGTCCCCACCCGGCGGTGCACCGACGATTCGTATTGGGTATCGATAAAAACGCACAAACCAATTGCGTCTGTAGCGGCGGTCAGTGACCGCCATGTACAGGCCTATTTAACCGCGTAAGGGCGCTGGTGCACCTCACGCTCCCCTGACGTGTCATTCCGAGGAGCGAAGCGACGTGGGAATCTCGCAGTACAATGGTGGATAACTGGTAGGCTGCGGCGAAAACGCAGCTGCCTTCCCGAGATTGCCACGGCCCCGTTGGGGCCTCGCAATGACAAATCTGGGGGCATTGTACGGTCGGCGAAGGTGCGCAGAAACCTGTAACTGCCAAAGGCGGTCGCTGACCGCCGCTACAGACGCAATCGGTGCATACCGTTTTCATTGTGGCTGGTGTTGGATGCCAGTGCCTTCCCGAGATTGCCGCGTCGCTTTGCTCCTCGCAATGACACATCAGGCGGGTGCAGCGGTAACAACGGTGCATCCTATCAAATTGGTGCTATTGATTGCCGCTTCGCGGGCGTGGCTGTCCCCGCCCCCACATTGATATGCGAAACTGCCCGCAACGAAATCTCCATTCACGGACAAAATAAACTGTAAAGGTATCGGTTTATGGCAAGAAAAAAGAAGGAACCCGAGCTCAAAAAGAATATTGATACGGCGCATGTCGAGGGCCTGCGGGCCGAGGTGCTCGAGCAGCCCATCACCGACACGCTGACCGGGAATTATATGCCCTATGCGATGAGCGTCATCGTCTCGCGCGCCATCCCGGAGATCGACGGCTTCAAGCCGTCACACCGGAAGCTGCTGTACACGATGTACAAAATGGGCCTGCTGAACGGCGGGCGGACAAAATCCGCCAACATCGTCGGACAGACCATGCGCCTGAACCCGCACGGCGACGCCGCCATCTACGAGACCATGGTCCGTTTGGCGCGCGGCAACGAGGCCCTGCTCACCCCGTTCGTCGACTCAAAGGGCAACTTCGGCAAGGTCTATTCCCGCGATATGGCCTACGCCGCCTCGCGCTATACCGAGGCGAAGCTTGACCCCATCTGCGCCGAGCTGTTCCGCGATATCGACAGCGAGACCGTCGATTTTGTGGATAACTACGACAATACCATGCTCGAGCCTGCTTTGCTGCCGACGACATATCCGAACGTCCTCGTCTCGGCCAATATGGGCATCGCCGTCGGCATGGCCAGCAACATCTGCGGCTTCAACCTCCGCGAGGTCTGCAAGGCCACGGCCGCGTGGATCGGGAATCCGGAGTGCGACCTGCTCTCGGTCATGCCCGCGCCGGACTTCTCCACGGGCGGCGAGCTGCTGTATGACGCGGCGGAAATGGCGGAAATTTACCGCACCGGCCGCGGCAGCGTCCGCCTGCGCGCCCGCTGGCGCTACCAGAAGGAGGGCAATCTCATTGAGATCTATGAGATCCCCTATACCACGACGACGGAGGCCATCATCGACAAGGTCTCCGAACTTATCAAAGCGGGCAAAATCCGCGAGATCTCCGACATGCGCGACGAGACCGACCTGTCCGGCCTGAAGCTCACGATCGACCTCAAGCGCGGCGTCGAGCCGGATAAGCTCATGCAGAAGCTCTTCCGCTCAACGCCGCTGCAGGACAGCTTCGCCTGTAATTTCAACATCCTTATCGCGGGCATGCCGCGCGTGATGGGCGTGCGCGAGATCATCGAGGAGTGGACGGCATGGCGCACGGAGTGCGTCCGCCGCCGCCTGTTCTTCCAGAAGCGCAAAAAGAGCGAAAAGCTCCACCTGCTGCAGGGCCTGCGCCAGATTCTGCTGGACATCGACAAGGCCATCCGCATCATCCGCGAGACGGAGTCCGAGGCGGAGGTCGTGCCGAACCTGATGATCGGCTTCGGCATCGACGAGGTGCAGGCGGAGTTCGTGGCGGAGATCAAGCTGCGCAACATCAACAAGGAATACATTCTGCGCCGAACGCAGGAGGTCGACGCGCTGGCCGCCGAGATTGCCGAGCTGGAAAAGACGCTCGGCAGCGAAAAGCGCATCCGCCGCCTCATCGTGCAGGAGCTGGACGCCGTTGCCGCAAAATACGGCACGGATCGCCGCACCGTCATCGTGGAGGACGCGGCGGAGCTCGACCCGGAGCCGGAGGAGGAGACGCCCGATTATCCCGTGACGATCTTCGTTTCCCGCGAGGGCTATTTCAAGAAGATCACGCCGCAGTCGCTGCGCATGTCCGGCGAGCAGCGCTTCAAGGAGGGAGACGGCCTGCGCTTCTCGTGCGAGACGACGAATGCCGCCGAGCTGCTCGTCTTCTCGGACCGCTGCCAGGTCTATAAGGCGCGCTGCGCCGATTTTGACGACGGCAAGGCCTCGCTGCTCGGCGACTATCTGCCCACGAAGCTCGGCTTCGACGAGGGCGAGAGCGTCGCGGCCGTCTGCCTGCCCGGCGACTACAGCGGCAGCATGCTCTTCCTGTTCGCCAACGGTAAGGCGGCGCGCGTGGAGCTTTCCGCCTATCAGACGAAGTCCAACCGCCGCAAGCTGACCGGCGCCTACAGCGACCGCAGTGAGCTGCGCGGCATTTTCCTGCTGCAGGAGGATGTGCAGCTCGTGCTATACTCCACCGAGGGCCGCGCCCTCATTCTGCAGACGGCCCAGCTGGCCCCGAAGACAACGCGCACGACGCTCGGCGTCGCCGTTCTCACGCTCCGGCGCAAGGCAGAGCTCTCCCGCGCCTGCCCGCTTGCCGAAAGCGGCATTGTGAACGAGTCGCGCTACCGCACCCGCACGCTCCCCGCAGCGGGCGCGCTGCTCCGCGAGGAGGACGCAGCCGAAAAGCAGCTCTCGCTCGAAGAGCTTTGATCCCGCATCCCCGGCCGGGTCGTCCGGCGCAAAAGAAAGAAGGAGGAACATCGCATGAAGGCCCTGAACCAGCAGAAAACCGAGTTATTTCGCAATATCCTGTTTATCACCTTAGGCAGTCTCCTCTACGCGCTGAATTTTGACCTGTTTCTGGAGCCGGGCGGCATCAGCAGCGGCGGCGTCTCCGGCATCGCCATGATCATCGTCTATGCCGCTCACCCGAAATTCCTGACGGTCGGCATTCTAAACGCCATGATCAACATCCCGCTGTTCCTCTGCGGCCTGAAAAAGATCGGACGGCATTTCTTCTTTGGCTCGCTCTACAGCACGGTGCTGACGTCCGTTTTCCTTGACCTGTTCGCTCGCATCCTGCCGGTCCCGGCCGTCGAGCCGCTCGTGGCGGCCCTGTTCGGCGGCGTGTTCATGGGCGTGAGCCTCGGCCTCGTGTTCCTGGGCAACGCCTCAACGGGCGGCGTTGACATCGTCGCGCGCCTGATGAAGCTGAAATTCCGCAATTTCCCCATCGGCAAGATCATCCTCTGCATGGACCTGACCATTGCTGTCATCACGGGCGTGGTCTACCGCGACTTCAACAACACGCTCTACAGCGTCATTGCCATGGTCGTCTCCTCCATGGCGCTCGACCGCGTCGTCTACGGCATGGATTATTCCAAGGTCGCGCTCATCATCACGGAGAAGTATGAGGCCATCGCCACGGCCATCGACAGCCAGCTCGACCGCGGTGTGACCCTGCTCAAGGGGCAGGGCTATTATAAGCGGCAGGACAAGATGGTCCTGCTCAGCGCCGTGAAGCGCAAGCAGCTCGCGGAGCTGAAGGAGCTGGTCATGGACATCGACCCGGACGCCTTCATCATCCTGCAGGATGCCCATCAGGTGCTGGGCGACGGCTTCAAGCGCTACGACCGAAATGAATTGTAAAGAAACGCCGCACAATTGCAGCTTCGGCCTTCGCCGGATATGCTCTCACTGAATTGTGCGGTGCTGCCGAAAAGCCCAAAAGGAGGACGCCGCCGTGCGGAATTTCATTGCCTGCCTGCTGCTGCTCGGCCTGCTGGCCGGGCTGTCCGCCTGCGGCGCGGACGACAGCTATCTCTCCGTCCGCACCCACGTTGAGCCGAGCATACCTGCAACGGAGACCCCGCAGCAGGAGGAGCCGCCCACGGCCGGCAACCGCAGCGAGCTGCGCGGCGCGATGCTATCATTTGTCCGCAACTGGACGGAGCAGGGCGAGATCCGCATCTCGGGCTACAGCGGCGATCTCACCGCCGACCTGACGGAGACCGTGCGCTACATCACGCAAGAGGACCCCATCGGCGCCTACGCCGTGGACTATGCCGATGCGGAGCTGCGCGGCGACGCGCAGACCGGCACCGTCGAGGTCAGCATCGTGTTCCGCCGCTCTGCGGCGGAGATCGATGCTATCGTGACCGTGAGCGGCGTCAACGGCGCGCATGCGAAGATCCGGCAGGCGCTGGCTAATTTTGACGCGGCGCTGACGCTGCGCATCCGCAGCTATGAGGATGCGGACTTCTCCGGCTACATCCGCACCTACTGCCTCGAGCATCCGGACAGCGCCATGGCCCTGCCGGAGGTCTCGGCGGCCGTCTACCCGGAGACGGGCGAGACGCGCATTCTGGAGCTGCATTTTACCTACAGCCAGCCGCGCGACACGCTGCGCAGCATGCAGGCCGCGGTGAACACCATTCTGGACTCCGCTGCGGCCTATGTGGAGAGCGGCACGACGCCCCGGCGCTGCGCAGAGCTGTTGGCCCGCTTCCTGCTGACCCGCTTTACCTATACGACTGCGGAGGAGACGCCGGACATGCCTGCCTATGATCTGCTGAGCAGCGGGCGGGCGCACAGCCTGTCGTTTGCCTCGGTGTTCTATGCCGAGTGCACCCGTGCCGGGCTGGCGTGCCGCCTGGTCAGCGGCACGCGCGGCGGCGAGACACACTGGTGGAACCTGCTGCAGCTCGAGGAAACGTGGTATGCTGTCGACCTGATGCGTTCCGTGGAGCAGGGCGGCGAGTCCCTCGACCTGCTCGATCCCGCCGCGCTGCGGGACGAGGGCTATGACTGGGACGCGGAGGCCTATCCCTCCAATCCTGCGCCGGAGCCGGAGGAGCCGACGGAGCCATAGCGTAAAAAATTTCGATCTTTTGCAAAAAAGACTTGACAAATCGAGCCGATCCCGCTATAATGATTCCTGCAAATGCGGGTGTAGCTCATCTGGTAGAGCGCCACCTTGCCAAGGTGGAGGTAGCGAGTTCGAGCCTCGTCACCCGCTCCAGAATCGAAAACCGTTGTCACTTGACAACGGTTTTCTTTTACGTTTGCAGAATCTTCGAACCGATCGCCTGCGGGCCTCGGCAGAAGCAATCATTGGAGGGATCGTCCATGCCGCTGGATCTAACCGGAAGCAATCTGTTTTTTGTGCTCGCCCTGTTCGGCGCAGGCCTGTTCTGCATCATGAAGGGCGGCGACCTGTTCGTCGACGCGGCAACATGGATCGCCGAGTCAACCGGCATCCCGAAGTTTATCATCGGCGCGACGGTCGTCAGCTTCGCTACGACCATGCCGGAGCTGCTTGTGTCACTGTTCTCCGCCTTCGAGGGAAACGCGGACATCGCCGTGGGCAATGCCGTCGGCTCCGTCACGGCCAACACCGGCCTCATCCTGTGTATCTCCCTCGTGTGTATGCAGTGCGTCATGACGCGCAGGCAATATGCCGGGAAGGCTTGCCTGCTGCTGTCCGCCATCTGCTTGCTGTTCGTCTTCACGCGCGACGGCAGTCTCTCCCTGTGGGAGAGCGCGGCCATTCTGGCCGTATTCGCCTTCTACATGGCCGAGAGTCTGCTGGCCGGGCGGCGCGAGCAGGGGGCTGAGCAGCCCGCGGAAAAGCCGAAGAAGGACGGAAGGACCGTCGCGTGGAACATCGGCAAGTTCGTGCTCGGCGCGGCCGCCATCGTGCTTGGCGCGCAGCTGCTTATCGACAACGGCTCGGAGCTGGCTCGCCGCATCGGCGTGCCGGATGCCGTTATCGCCGCCACGATGATCGCCATCGGCACCTCACTGCCGGAGCTCGTCACGACCATCATTTCCATCCGCAAAAAGCAGGCCTCGCTCTCTGTCGGTAATATCATCGGCGCGAACATCCTCGATCTGACGCTCATCATGCCGCTGTGCGCCCTGCTGCAGGGCCGCCCGCAGCCCATCGAGCGCCAGGGCATGCTGCTCGATATCCCGGCCTGCCTCGTCATCAGCGCGGCCGTGATGATCCCGGCGCTTGCCTGCGGCAAATTCAAGCGATGGATGGGCATCCTCGCAGGCGCGCTGTATGTCGCTTATCTTATTATTATGTTCACCTGCTTCGGCGTTGCCTGAGCGGGGGAAACAAAAAATGAAGCGGACAGGTCAACGAATCTGACCTGCCCGCTTCAGCTTGTCAAAAAAGTCCCTTTGGGCTTTTTTGACAAGCTGCTTTCAGAATTGCAAAATAGAATTTTGCAGTATTATTTTGCAATTCTGCCGCTGCGGCGGGTTATTTAACGCGAAAGGAAACCCTGACGGTTTCCTTTCACACTTTCCTTCCCTCCGAGACTTGCGGCTAGGCAGATTTTTTGGCAGTCTGAAGCGGACAGGTCAATCTGACCTGTCCGCTTTTTCATATGCTGTGCCTGCTTTTGCGGCATTGCGGCCGGAGCGACCAGTCTTGCAGAACGGCAGCGTCCTCATTTCCCGCACACGCCTGTTCCGGCGCGTGCGGTTTTTGTGCTGTGGAAATCGGTCAAAACGGATCGAATTCTGTAACCGGATGGAATAACATGCAAAATGCACAAGTAATACGCCTGTGTATTGTGCAAAACAGAAAAATGAATTTTTAATTTAATTTCAGGATTGACAAATTTTAGACATGGTGTATAATGTAGCCAGAAAAACGAACCACCGATTTGTGGAAAGCGCAAAAATGAATTTAATATTGACGGGAGATTGAATGGCGGCTACAATACTTCTATACAGCATAAACAGCAGATCGCTCGTGATGATAAAACTGGAGGAGGTATGATATGAACACATTTCGCCTGAAGCGCAATTTGGACGAGGCCGTTTACGAACAGATCCTCTCCAGCATTTTTGAAGGAAAGTTCCATTCCGGCGAGCAGGTGCAGATCGAACGTCTTTGCGAACAGTATGAGATCAGCCGCACGCCGGTCATCCAGGCCCTCAAGCGCCTGGCCACGGACGGCATCGTGGAGACCTCCCCGACCGGTAAGTTCTTTTTCCCCGCCGCGGACGAACGGCGTGTGCGGGATATGATGGAGATGCGCCTGTTCTTCGAGGTCGGCGCTGCAAACCTCATCTGCGACATCGGCGAGCCCGCTATGGATTACCGTATCGCCGAGTGTGAGGAGGAGTGCAGCCGTTCCCAGGAGAGCGGCGACAGCTACCGCTCCAGTATGGCGGATATGAAGCTGCACCGCATGATCGTCGCCTGCGCGCGCAATTCCTACATGACGGAGCTGTACAACCGCGTGCAGAACAACTGCGTCACGCTGAATTACCTGAACCTCAAGGGCGTGGCAGTCGTTTCGCAGGAGGCCGTCGATCACCACAGGATGATCTGCGACGCCCTCCGCCGCCTCGACCGCGCAGCCCTCGTCAGTGCCATCACCACCCATGTGCGGTATGTGGAGGAGCAGATCATCCGCAATATCCGCGAAAATGAGCAGTCAACGTAGACCTGTTTTGTGCACGGCAGGCCTCGCTGATGATAGATGAAAACCAATTCAGAAAAGACGACAAGTCTATCAGGAGGAAGAAATATGAGCACCATGCGTAAGACCAAGGGTTCCGGCGTTATGCCTGCCGTGATGACTTTCTGGAATGCTGACGAGAGCTTCAACCAGAAAGAGACCGAGCGCTATATCCAGTGGGTTTTGGACTGCGGCGCACACAGCCTCTCCGTGACCGGCTCCACCGGTGAGAACATCTCCATGAGCGACGATGAGCAGAAGAAGATCATCGAGTGCCTCGTGAAGTTCGTCGACCATCAGGTCCCCGTTTATCCCGGCACCGGCAAGTATGGCACCGCGCAGACCATCGAGATGACGAAGTTCGCACAGAAGTGCGGCGCCGAGGGCGCGCTGGTCATCATGCCGTATTACCTCATCCCGCACAAGAGAGCTGTCGTAAACCACTTCAAGAAGCTCCGCGAGGCTGTCGGCGATGATTTCGACATCATCCTTTACAACAACCCCCGTTTCTGCGGCTATCAGTTCGAGCCGATCGAGCTGAAGGAGCTGGCAGAGCAGGGCATCATCAACGGCGTGAAGCTGGCTGACGGCCGCGCCAGCTACATCCAGGGCATGAAGCACTACTGCCCGGACGGCATCACCGCTCTCTATGGCCATGACTACGAGCCGCTGCCCGCCTTCTTCGCCGGCGCTGACGGCTGGCTGTCCGGCCTGCCCGGCATCTTCCCGAAGTTCTGCGTCGACCTGTTCAACCTCTGCACCGTGCAGCAGGATGCTCCGGCCGCCCGCAAGCTGTGGGATAAGATGCAGGACTTCATCGACTACTTCATCACCTACAGCAACAACGATCCGCACTGGCACGAGGTCTTCAAGTATGTCCTCAAGTGCTTCGGCTTCAACGCCGGTCTGCCCCGTATGCCGCTGGGCGACCTGCTGCCCGAGGAGAAGAAGAAGGTCGACGCTCTGCTGGCCGACATGGACGTCACCATCAAGGCGACCAACCTCATTAAGTAAGTCATCACCTTTCTCACACCCCGCGCCGGAGAGTCGAGCCCCGCTTCTCCGGCGCGGGGGATACCCCTTGCAGGCAATGATCCCAGACCCCACTATCAAGAGAATAAAAGGAGCGTCATGAAATGAAGAAGTTTTCGAAACTGATCGCGCTGGTCCTCGTACTCTCGCTGGTATTTGCTTTCACCGCCTGCGGCAAGGGCGGCAGTGACGATACCATCAAGCTCGGCATCCTCTGCTCCCTGACGGGCAACTCCCAGACGAACGGCGGCTATGCCCAGCAGGGCGCCAAGATGGCCGTGGAAGAAATCAATGCTGCTGGCGGCATCAACGGCAAGCAGATCGAGCTCGTCATCGAGGATGACGGCGGCAAGGCCGACACGGCCATCAACGCCTATAACAAGCTCCAGAGCCAGAAGGTCGTCGCTATCGTCGGCCCGATGCTCAGCTCCCTCGCACTGGCCATGGACCAGAACGTCCAGACCGGCAAGATCCCCCTCCTCATCGGTGCAACGAGCGCCGCTCTGACTGACAACATCGACAATCCCTATTTCCACCGTCTGCGCTGCTCCGACACCATCATGGCGGAGGTCGCCGCGTCCTATGCCGTCTCCAACTACGGTGCCAAGAAGATCGGCATCTTCTACTGCAGCGATGACTACGGCTCCGGCGCGATGCACACCATCACGAAGTGGTGCGATGCCAACGGTGTGGAATACTACGAAGCCGGCCACAACGCCGGTGATAAGGACCTCAGCACGCAGATCCTCAAGGTCAAGGAAGAGAACTGCGACGTGGTCATCATGTGGGCCCATGACGATGAGTGCGCCCTGGCTGCCCGCCAGTTCTATGAGCAGGGCCTGAACCTGCCCGTCATCAGCTCCACGACCATCGCGACCCCGCAGGTCTACTCCCTGTGCAACGCCGAGTGGATCGAGGGCTGGAACTATGTGACCGACTTCATCGCCGAGAACCCCTCTGAGCTCGTTCAGACCTTCTCGAAGAACTATGACGAGAAGTACGGCTCCACGCCGGAGATCTATGCCGCAACGTACTACAACGGCGTTTATGCCTTTGCCGACGCTGCCAAGCGCGCGACCTCTCTGGAGTCTGCTGACCTCTGCGAGGCCCTGAAGACCATCAACCTCGACACGCTCTACGGTGTATACACGGCCAACGACAAGCGTGAGCTTGCCCACACCGCCATCATCGGCGTGATGAAGAACCTGGTGCCGTCCTATCAGGATCAGGTCACCATGGATTAATACTGATTCCTGATTAAAACATTTAATCAGGAATCCCGTGTGCTACGCACACTCGCATCGTGCTGACGCACGCTGCGCCGTCTCATGCAGAATCTGACGCGCCCTCGGCGCTATAAAAAGCTTTTAAAGCTTTTTATCAGATTCTAGTATAAGCCCTATCTCCCACGCGTATCCGGGACAGAGCGCCAATACGCTCTGTCCCCTATCATAAGGAACCTTTCGAGCCGGTCCCGGCGGCAATTCGGCGCACCGGACCGGCTCGGAGACTCTCATAGGAGACTTGTTTATGATTTGGACGATCATCCAGCTTGTGATCAGCGGCATCGCCATGGGCTTTGTTTATGCGCTGATCGGCATCGAGTACACGCTGATCTACAACGCCTCCGGCGTTCTGAACTTCAGCCATGACAAAATGGTCTCGCTGGGCGCCTACATCTATGCGGGCATGTTCGTGCTGGGCCTCGGCTGGAATTCCGTGGTCAGTGCGATCGCCTCGCTGCTGCTGATGGCGGTGTTCGGCATTCTGGTGGCCTATCTGATCTTCATCCCCCTGCGCAAGCAGAAGTCCATGATCTTCACCATTATGGCTACGATCATGTTCGGCAAGGTCATCATGGAGGGCGCCTGCCTGATCTGGGGCGGCAACGCCTTTACGATCCCGGACTTCATGTCCGGCACCTACCAGATCGGCAATGCCGTTATCTCAAAATCCAACCTGTTCCTCATCATCGCCGCGATCGTCATCGTTGCACTGCTGCAGTTCTACCTGCAGAAGACCAAGCCCGGCAAGGCCATGCGCTGCGTGGCGCAGAACCGCACGGCGGCCTCGATCGTCGGCATCGACGTCAACCGCAATATGGCGATCACCATCGCCATCAGTACCGTGATCTGCTGCTGCATCGGCATCCTGGTTGTGCCGCTGTACAATGTCAGCTCCACCATGTCCAATATGATCGGCCTGAAGGGCTTTGCAGCGGGCGTTCTGGGCGGCTTCGGCTACATGCCCGGCTGTATCGCGGGCGGCCTTGTGCTCGGCATCGTCGAGAATATCGCCTCCATGATCCTGCCGTCGGTCTATAAGGATGTTGTGGCCTTTGTTCTTCTGGTTGCGTTCCTGCTGTTCCGTCCGCAGGGCCTCCTCGGGAAGAAAAATAAGTAAGGGGGCTGCCGCATGAAAAAGGAACAAAAGCTGATCTTCCGGCTGCTGCCGCTGCTGATCGCTGCCGTGATCGCAGCCCTGCTGCCGCAGATGATCCGGAATGAATACTATATGACCATCGCCTGTCAGATCCTGATCTATCTGATCGCGGTCTGCGGCCTGAACTTCATCACCGGCCTGACCGGCCAGATGAACCTCGGCACGGCCGGTATGTTCGCCATGGGCGCCTACGTTTCCGGCCTGCTGAATGTGAAGCTCGGCGTTTCTCCGTGGCTCGGCCTTGTGGCGGCGCTGTGCGTCGGCTGGCTCATCGGCAAGGCGCTCGGCTATCCGAGCCTGCGCCTGCGCGGTGTGTATCTCTCCCTGACGACCATCGCCTTCACGGAGATCATCCGCATGCTGCTCAACAACATGAAGGGCGTGACGAACGGCGCACAGGGCCTGCGCGGCATCGAGCGCTATAACTTCTTCGGCTACCGCGTGGAGGGGACGATCCCGTATTACTACATGGTCCTCATCGTGGCCATTCTTGTGGTATGGTTCGCCTGGCGCATCGTCAATTCCAAGTGGGGCCGCGAGTTCAAGGCCGTGCGCGACAACATTGACGCCGTGGAGTCCTGCGGCATCGACGTCGCCAAGGTAAAGATCCGTGCGTTCACGCTGGCCGCCATGCTCGGCAGCTTCGCAGGCGCGCTCTATGCCCACCTCATCGGTTACATCAACCCCGAGTCCTTTACGGTGGACCTGTCCACAAACTTTGTCATCATGCTCATGGTCGGCGGCATCGGCTCGGTGTTCGGCAACGTCATCGGTGCTGTGATCATCACACTGCTGCCGGAGCTGCTCCGCTTCCTTGGCAAGTACTATTATTTCGTCTATTACACGGCCGTTCTGCTGTGCGCGCTCTTCCTGCCGAAGGGCATCGTCTCGCTGGCGGCTCCGATCCGCGAAAAATGGAACAGGCTGCGCGCCCGCAGGGCTGGCGCACCGGCTATGGAGAAGGGAGGTACGGCGGATGGCGACCACATTAAGAATTGAGCATCTCGTCAAGCGCTTCGAGGGCCTTGTTGCGGTCAATGACCTCTCCATTGACGTGCAGGAGCGCAAAATCCACGCCCTCATCGGCCCGAACGGCTCCGGCAAGACCACAACGCTGAACCTCATCAACTCTGTCATTCCGCCTACGTCCGGCCAGATCTGGTTCCGCGATACGCTGTTGACCGGCAAGCCGACCTTTGAGACCGTCAAGGCGGGCGTCGGCCGAACGTTCCAGAATATCAAACTGTTTTCCTCCATGACGGTGCTGGAGAACGTGATGATGGGCGGCCAGAAGGATGTTTCCCACAACATGCTCCGCTTCATCGTCGACCTGCGCGGCAGCCACCGCGAGGAACGCGTCCTGCGCGAGAAGGCGTGCGAGGTGCTCGACTCCATCGGCATGTATCATCTGCGCAACGAGACCGTCGACAATCTGGCCTATGGCCGCCAGAAGGTCTGCGAGCTTGGCCGCGCGCTGATGACGACGCCGCAGCTCATCCTGCTCGACGAGCCCGCCGCGGGCCTGAACCCGAGTGAGCGCCGCGAGTTTGTGGATATCCTGCGCAAGGTCTATGACAGCGGCATCGATCTGTTCCTCATCGAGCACAACATGGACGTCGTCATGAACCTGAGCCATCGCATCACGGTGCTGAACTTCGGCTGCAAGATCGCCGAGGGCACACCGGAGGAGATCCAGCATGACCCGCAGGTCGTCAAGGCCTATCTGGGCGACCGCTTCCGCACGGAGGAATGAGTATGGAACCGATTTTAAGCCTGAAAAACGTCTGCTCCTACTATGATAAGGTGCAGGTGCTCTATGACATCAACGTCGATGTCTACCCCGGCGAGATCGTCTCCGTCATCGGCGCAAACGGCGCGGGCAAGTCCACGATGATGAAGACCATCATGGGCCTGGTCCACATGGGCCGCGGCGAGGTGACGTTCGACGGGAAAAAGCTCAACCGCATGCATGCGCACAAGATCTGCAAGGCGGGCATTGCCTATGTTCCGGAGGGCCGCGAGGTCTTCCCGAACATGACCGTTTTGGAAAATCTGGAGATGGGCGCATACTGCCGCTCCTACACGGCTGCGCAGATGAACGAGAAGCTCGAGGAAATGTACACCATGTTCCCGCGCCTGAAGGAGCGCCTAAAGCAGAAGGCCGGTTCCATGTCCGGCGGCGAGCAGCAGATGCTGGCCATTGCGCGCGGCCTGATGAGTGACCCGGCCATGGTCATGCTTGACGAGCCGTCCCTTGGTCTGGCCCCCGTCATCGTCGACGATGTGTTTGACGTCATCCATAATATCAACACGGTGAAAAAGCTGCCCGTCATCCTTGTCGAGCAGAACGCCTATATGGCGCTTTCAATCTCCAATCGCTGCTATGTGCTGGAAAACGGCCGCATCGCCCACTCGGGCAAGAGCAGTGAACTGATTCAGAGCGACGTGATCCGCGAGACCTATCTCGGCGGCTAAATACAGGAGGAATCAACTATGGGATACCGTTATTTTGATGATCAGCGTCTCTGGGACCTGACCGTGGAAGTTTTTACCCGCAATGGCTACAGCCGCTCCGACTGTGAGGACATTGCCAATGTGCTGCTGGCATCTGACCGCATGGGCATCGAGTCCCACGGCGTGCAGCGCATGAAGCTTTATACGCATTCTCTGGAGATCGGCCGCATCAAGCGCGGCGCGAAGAGTGAGATCGTCCGCGAAACGCCCGTCTCCGCCGTGATCGACGCGCATGATGCCATCGGCCAGCCCGTCTCTGTCGCTGCCATGCAGATGGCCATTGACAAGGCGAAGAAGGCCGGCGTCGGCATCGTTGTCGTCCGCGACTCCAACCACTACGGCATCGCCGGTTATTATGCCAAGATGGCTGCCGATCAGGGCCTGCTGGGCATCTCCATGACGAACACCGAGGCCCTCGTCGTGCCGACGTTCGGCAAGCAGCCGATGATGGGCACGAACCCCATCGCCGTCTCCATGCCGGGCACGCCGCATCCGTTCCATCTCGACATGGCCACGAGTGTGGTACCTGCCGGAAAGATGGAGGTCTACGCCAAGGCGGGCAAGACCCTGCCCGGAGATTGGCTCATGAATTCGGACGGCTCTCCCAGCTATGACCCGAACGATTTCCTGCGCATCCGCGCTACGAAGTCCCTCGGCGGCATTTTCCCCGTCGGCGGCGAAGGCGAGACGAACAGTGGCCACAAGGGCTACGGCCTGAGCCTGCTCGTCGAGCTGTTCTGCGGCATCCTGTCCGGCGGCCGCACAAGCAACGAGGTCCGCGTTGTGCCGAATGTCGACAAGGTCTGCCATTTCTTCATGGCCGTCGATTATTCCATTTTCGGCGACAAGGAGCAGATGGAAAAGCGCTTCAGCCAGTACCTCGAGGACATCCGCAATTCTGCGCTGGCCGACGGCCAGACCCGCATCTACACGCATGGCGACAAGGCCTATGCCCACATGGCGCGCGTGGCGGAGGAGGGCGTGAAGGTCAATGACAAGACCTATGACGAGATCGTCAAGATCTGCCAGGACCTCGGCATCGATCCCGCGGAATACCTGATCGAAAAGGCAGGCCCGCAGGCATGAGCATTTTTGAAGCCCTGCTCCAGCACGATCATGTGCCGAATTTCTACCGCGTCGAGAATGCGCGCTCCGCGCCGAAGCTCGAGGACGTTGCGGCAGAGACGCGGCGCGTGATGCAGGAGAGCGGCACACTGGAGCAGCTGAAGCCCGGCCAGAGCGTCTGCATCGCGGCGGGCTCACGCGAGATCGCCAACATCGCGCTCATTGTCCGCACGGTCTGTGAGGTCGTGCGCGAGCACGGCGCAGAGCCGTTCATCATCCCGGCCATGGGCAGCCACGCAGGCGCGCAGGCCGAGGGACAGAAGAAAATTCTCGCCGATTTCGGCATTACCGAGGAATATACCGGCGCGCCCATCCGCTCGAGCATGGAGACGGTGCAGGTCGGCGTTACGAAGCCGCACGGCTTCCCGGCGCGGATCGACCGCTATGCGGCGGAGGCGGACTGGATCATTCCCATCGGCCGCATCAAGCCCCACACGGACATCCGCGGCCCCATCCAGAGCGGCATCCTCAAGATGATCGTCATCGGCATGGGCAAGCAGTTCGGCGCGGACATCTGCCATGCCGAGGGCTTCCCGAGCATGTCGCAGAACATTGTGGAGATCGGTCTGGAGATCATCGCCAACACGAATATCCTCTGCGGTATGGCCTCCATGGAAAACGGCTATCACGAGACGTATCGCGTCGTCGCCGTCGCTCCGGACAAAATTCTGGAGACGGAAAAAGAGCTGCTGCCGGATGCGGCGGCGCAGCTCTTCGGAATTCCGTATGAAAAACTCGATCTTCTGATCGTCGACTGGATCGGCAAGAATATCAGCGGCGCGGGCATGGACCCGAACGTCACCGGCCGCTCCGCACAGAACGGCATTTCCCGGCCGTTTGCCGAGCGCATCGTTGCGCGCGATCTGACGGACGAGGCGCACCACAATGCCACGGGCATGGGCAATGCCGACGTGACGACGCGCCGCCTGTTTGACAAGATCGATATGGAGCAGACCTATCCCAACTCCCTGACCTCACGCGATATCAATGGCTTCCGTATCCCGATCGTCATGGAGAACGATGACCTTGCCATCCGCTTTGCCCTGCATACCATCACGGGCGCAAATGCCGAAAGCGGATACCGCGCCATGTGGATCCGCGACACGAACCATGTGCAGACGTTCTATGTGACGGAGCGCCTGCTGGCGGACACGGCTGCGATGCCGTGGCTCCGCACAGACGGCGTGGCGCTGCGCCCGGTCTTCGGCGCGGACGGCTACTTTACCGGCTGGGAGAGAGCCTGATCAATACCGGCACGGGACGACGCGGCGGGGGTCCTGATAGTTGAAGAACAGGGTACCCTGGCGGTGGCCGACGCGCTCGGCGTGGACTTCTTCGCCGTTGCAGATGCGCTGAATGAGGCCCCACAGGCGCTCGGCGGCCTCGGCCTTCGTCTCCGCGCCGGTCAGCACGCTGCCCGCGCAGAAGTCGATGTCGTGGCTGAGCATGTCGAACGTCTCCTGATTGCCGGTCAGCTTCAGGATGGGCGCGACGGGCGTGCCGCCGACGTGGCCGCGGCCCGTATTGAACAGAACGAGGTGGCAGCCGCAGGCGATCTGGTCCAGAAGGCCGGTCGCGTCGCCGCCGAAGAAGAAGGCGGGCTCGGGCTTGTCGTCCGGAATGACGTCCAGCAGCCAGAAGCCGGGGTGCCTCGGCCGCTGCGCGATCTTCAGAACGCCCTCGATCCTGCAGCCGCCCATTTTCACGACGGCGCCCATGCTTTTTTCCTCGATCGTCGTCAGGCCACCGACGAAGTTGCCCGGCGAAATGGAGTAGCGGCCGAGCCTGCGGCAGAACTCCATGGTCTTGTCATAGGTCAGACCGACATCGCGGGCGACGTCCTCGTTCACGGCGCGCGAGACCAGGTGGCCGCGCAGACCGACGGCCTCGGCGACCTCCTCCATCATGGCCGTGCCGCCCGCAGCGGTCAGATTTTCAAAGAATTTGCCGATGACGGCGTTCCCGGCGATGCCGGACGTGAAGTCCGAGCCACCGCACTTTGCGCCGATGATCAGCTCATGCGCGTACATCGGCGCACGGGGGCCTGCCTCGATCTTCTCCAGCATCTCGCCGACGAGCCTGCAGCCGAGCGCGATGCCCGCCTCCGTGCCACCGACCTTCTGCAGGTAAAACGCCTCTGCCGGGCGGCCGTGGGCCCGCGCGAAGTCGCGGATGCGGTCCGGCTCGATATATTCGCAGCCGTGGCCGACGATGAGCACGGCGCCGACATTCGGATGGACGCAGTAGGCCAGCATGCGCTGCACGACGGCCTGATTGTCCAGACATGCGAGCGAGCCGGTGACATCGACGTCCCTGTGCTGCGCCTGAAAATGCGCCGCGATGGACTCTGCGACGTGCTTGCTGCACTCCACGGTGTAGAGCACGAGGACCTTGTTGCGGATGCCCTTGCCGCCGTCCGGACGGAGCCAGGCCTGGCAGATCGGTTTTGCTTCCATGGCGTTTCCCTCCTCAGTACAGCTCATAGACGACGTCCTCCGGCAGGGCGGTCTCGGCGTCCAGCGTTGAGGCGCGCTCGTCAAAGTCGCTGCGCATGTTATGCAGATGCACATGCTCACCGGGCGCGATATCCTGCGTGGCCGTGCCGATGCGCGCGCCGTATTTGATCACGGGATCGCCTGCCCGCAGGGCCCGCAGAGCGAATTTGTGGCCGAAGGGGATGTGCCCGGTAGCCGTGACGTGCCCGTCGCCGGGCTCGCCGAGCAGGCGGATCGCGCCCGGCTCGATCTCGCCGAGTGCGGTGCCGACGCTGTCCGTCGCGTAAACGATATAGCCGGTCTGATTTGTCATGATCTGAAGCCCTCCTGAAGCTTTTGTAGGTCCTGCCGGGAGGCGGAGCTGCATGTTTTGAATAAAATTCGCTTGACATTTCTGAATTGATGCGTTAATATGATTACAGAAGTACCTAGAACATTATGCAATGCAAAATGTCAAGTAATGTGCAGTTAACTGCGAGAGCTGGCAAACGAGAGAGGAGCGGGAGATTATGATGATCCCTATCGACAAGATGTCAACCACCGACAAGGTGATCGAAAGCATCCGAAGCTACATTCAGGAGCCGGGCAGAAATCCCGGCGAAAAGCTGCCCACGGAAAATGAACTGGGCAAGCAGCTCGGCGTCGGCCGTTCGTCCATCCGCGAGGCGCTGCGTGTGCTGCAGACGATGGGCTATGTAACGATCGTCCACGGCAAGGGCGCGTTCATCAAGGCGTGCCAGCCCAGCAGCGAGGAGGCCGAGCGCTGGTTTGAGGGCAATATCTTTGCCCTGCGCGATATCTACATGGTGCGCGAGGCACTTGAGCCGCTCGTGGCCCGGGAGGCCGCACGGCATATTACGGAGGAAGCGCTCGCGGAGCTGCGGCAGATCGTCGACCAGACGGCGCATGCTGCGGCGCTGCCGCCGGAGGATGCCAACGCGAACCTTATGGCCCAGCTCGACGAGAAGTTCCACGAGAAGATCTGCGAAAGCACGAACAACCCGTTCCTCGTCTCGCTGTACAAGCAGTTCATTCCCGCCCTGCACACCTACCGGCTGAATTCGTTTGCCATTCTGAAGAACTGCTCGAACGTGGTCGAGCCACACCGCCGCATCATGGAGGCGCTGGCCCAGCATGATGCCGAGGCGGCCGATCTGGAGATGCGGCAGCATATGCGCATCTCGAAGAACGACACCCGCGAGGCGGCGCGCAGCGCCGGAATGGACGCGCAGTTCTGATACTAGAATCTGATAAAAAGCTTTAAAAGCTTTTTATAGCGCTGAGGGCGCGTCAGATTCTGCATGAGACGGCGCAGCGTGCGTCAGCACGATGCGAGTGTGCGTAGCACACGGGATTCCTGATTAAATGTTTTAATCAGGAATCAGTATGAGAAGCAGGGGAGACATCAGACAAAATTTTGTCAGTTCCCACAAAAACATCCTATCAGAAATTCCTTGGGTTGTCAATGATTTTGTTGTCATACAATCAGTTGACATACAATTTCACCGTTGACATCATCCCAATTCTCTGCTATGATGAGACCATCTTGCAGAGAGAAGGGATTCTATGCTGGGCAATATCCTGTCGACTGGCGAGCAGGTCCTCATCCTTGTTGTCCTGCTGGCTGTCGGATTCCTGTGCGGAAAGATCCGCATTTTCAACGACCAGAGCATTTCCCACCTTTCGGCCTTTGCGCTGAAGATCGTCGGTCCCTGCGCCATCGTCGAGTCGTTCTGCCGCCAGTTTGACAGCGCCATGCTGCGCGCCATGGGCATCGTTGCCCTGCTGGCCTTTGCAGCGCACGCGCTGTATGCCGCGTTTGCCTATGTCTGCATCCGCGGCGGTAAGGAGCCGACCCGCCGCGTTCTGCGCTACGGCACCGTGTTTGCCAACTGCGGCTACATGGGCCTGCCGCTGCAGCAGGTCCTGTTCGGCGCGGACGGCGTGTTCTACGGGGCAACGTGGATCGGCGTGTATAACCTCGTGGCGTGGTCCTTCGGCCTCGTGCTCATGAGCGGCGACCGCAGGCAGATCTCGTTCAAAAAGCTGCTGCTGAACCCCGGCATCCTCGCCGTGCTGACCGGCATCGTGATCTTTGTGTGCTCCATCGAGCTGCCAACGATCATCCTGCAGCCCATCCACTATTTCAGCGCCCTGAACGTGCCCGTTCCCATGGTCATCAGCGGCTACTATCTTTCGAAGGCCGACTTGCGCACCATCTGGAAGCACGCGAATTACTACATCACCATCGCCCTGCGTCTTGCCGTCATCCCGCTGTGCAGCATCGGGCTGATGTTCCTGCTGCAGAAGGCCTTCCGGCTGGACGGCATGCTCCTGGCGGCCTGCATCGTGGATATCGCGGCCCCCGTCGCCGCCGCCACGACGATGTTCTCGACCCTGTTCCGGCAGGACAGCGAGACGGCGGCCAACCTTGTGTCCATCAGCACGCTGCTGTCGGTCCTGACGCTGCCGATCATGGTGGCCTTAGCGCAAAGTGTCTTTTTGTAGGCACCTCTCTTGCCGGTATGCCGATATTGAATCAGAGGTTCCTGGACTGGAACAACGATAACGATGTAGCAAAGCAATATAACTTGCATGAAATTTAATAGACTGATCAAAAAGAAAAGGAGAAGTTTATCATGGATTACGCAAAAGAGTCTCTGAAGCTCCACGAGCAGTGGAAGGGCAAGATCGAAGTCGTCGCTACCGTGCCGGTCTCGACGAAGGACGACCTCAGCCTGGCCTACACCCCCGGCGTTGCGCAGCCCTGTCTGGAAATCCAGAAGGACATCAACAAGTCCTATGAGCTGACCCGCCGCCACAACCTCTGCGCCGTCATCACCGACGGCACCGCCGTCCTCGGCCTGGGCGACATCGGCCCGGAGGCCGGTATGCCCGTCATGGAGGGCAAGTGCGTCCTGTTCAAGGCGTTCGGCGGCGTTGACGCCTTCCCCCTCTGCGTGAAGACGAAGAACGTCGACGAGTTCGTCGAGACCGTTTACAACATCTCCGGCAGCTTCGGCGGCATCAACCTCGAGGATATCTCCGCACCGCGCTGCTTTGAGATCGAGCGCAAGCTGAAGGAAAAGTGCGACATCCCCATCTTCCATGACGATCAGCACGGCACCGCCGTCATCACCCTCGCCGGCCTGACGAACGCGCTGAAGGTCGTCGGCAAGAAGAAGGAGGACGTCAAGGTCGTCACCTCCGGCGCAGGCGCTGCTGCCATCTCCATCGTGAAGCTGCTGCTGTCCGCTGGCTACAAGAACATCACCATGTGCGACCGCAAGGGCGCGATCTATGCTGGCCGCGACGGCCTGAACTGGATCAAGGAAGAAATGGCCCAGGTCACGAACCTGGAAAAGAAGGCCGGCCCGCTGTCCGAGCAGCTCAAGGGCGCCGACGTGTTCATCGGCGTTTCCGCTCCTGGCATGGTCACGAAGGAAATGGTCCAGACCATGAACGAGAAGGCGATCATCTTTGCCTGCGCGAACCCGACGCCGGAGATTTTCCCGGACGAGGCAAAGGCGGGCGGCGCTGCCGTCGTTTCCACCGGCCGCAGCGACTATCCGAACCAGATCAACAACGTTCTGGCGTTCCCCGGCATCTTCCGCGGTGCGTTCGACGTTCGCGCCAGCGACATCAACGAGGAAATGAAGATGGCTGCCGCCAAGGCTCTTGCCGACCTGATCTCCGACGAGGAGCTGAGCGCCGACTATATCATCCCGAAGGCATTTGACCCGCGTGTCGGCAAGGCTGTCGCCGCTGCCGTCGCCGAGGCTGCAAGAGCCTCCGGTGTTGCCCGCATCTGATTTTCCGGAATAACTGCCGCCGCAGGGGAGAGCTCCTCTGCGGCGGTTTTGTGCCCCCGCTGGCTCCCGGAGAGGCCCCACAGGGGCCGTGGCAATCTCGGGGAGTTCACTGCCGATTTGTACCAACTGCCGGGCAAACGCACACGCCTTGTAGGGGAGGGGACAGCCGGGCCCGGCGCAATGCCGCCGACCGGTACAGGCCATCGATAAACGTACAAACCAATTGCGTCTGCAGCGGCGGTCACTGTGCATCCGTTGGCGGCTTTGCCGCCTTACGGATGCGGCGTGCCCCTTGCGGGTTGTGAGGGCCCGGTAGGCGCTAACAGCTGGTACACGGTATCGTTAAAATGGTAAACGCCCCCGAATTGTCATTCCGAGGAGCGAAGCGACGTGGGAATCTCGCAGTACCCGTTTGGATCACAGGGGAACCTTCGGCGAAAACGTAACTGCCTGCACGAGATTGCCACGGCCCCTTTAGGGCCTCGCAATGACAAACCTTTGGCGTTCACCGTCTTATCGGCAGCCTGCACTGGCCGTCAGTACCGCGCCGGGAGCGGCATGCCGCTCCCCTACAATGGCAGGTGCATGCATCGGGAGCGGCCCCAAATTTGCGGGCTGTACACGGTGCGTCGGGGACGCCGCACCCTACAACACGCCATCGATACTTCAACAATACCCCCCAAAAATGCAGTCTCTCTTTTCTGAGACTGCATTTTTTTATCGGCCGAATCGGAGAAAATGCGCGCTTCCGGTGCGCGATCCTTCTGCTCCGGGCGACAGGGCGGCGCGGGCAGGAAAGCGCAGACTCCTCCGAGCGGAGTTGGCATGATGTCGTATTGTCAGACAATCTATGGGCGAAGTGCACAAAATCTGGCGAGATTTCTTGAACATTTCTACGAAATTGATTTTGTTGTCATACAATCTGTTGACATACCGGTGTCGAGCGGTGTATAATCCAGTCAGAAAGAGCGAAGGGAGCACGGAACATGACGAAGCTGAACGAACGCATCGCAAACGTGCCGGAACGCATTTTCATCCTGGCGCAGCTTGCACTTGGCCTGCTTCTGGCAGCGGGCGGCGGCTACTGCATCCTCCGCTTCGGCAACGACGGCGAGCATTTCAATTCCCTCGGCCTTGCGGCCGCGCTGGTGCTCTGCGGCGGCCTGCCGACCCTTATCCGCAGCCGTATCGAGCGTCCGACGCCGTGGCTGCGCGGCGCGATCATCGGCGGCCTCGTTGCGGCCCTCGGCATCTACGTCGTGATGCGCTTCGCCTGAACCCATCCATGTACGGCATGAGCCGGTGGAAATAATTACTTTGTTCCAAAATCCGAAAGGATCATTTCAAGGAGGAAAACACAATGAAAGATCACAAGAAAGCTTACGGCCTTTGCCCGGCCAGCATGACGATCTGGAATGCCGATCAGACCTACAACAAGACCGGCATGGAAAAGTATCTGACTTGGCTGCTCGACAACGGCGCACAGACCATCTCCATCTGCGGCTCCACCGGTGAGAACATCGCCATGAATATGGAAGAGCAGCGCGAGATCATCGCTCATGTCTCCAGCTTCCTCGCTGGTCAGGTTCCTCTGGTCTGCGGCACCGGCCGTTACGACACCCTCAACACCATCAAGATGAGCAAGTTCGCTCAGGATCACGGTGCTGACTGCGTCATGGTCATCCTGCCCTTCTATCTCAACCCGCATAAGAAGGCCGTTCTCCAGCACTTCCGCGACATCCGCGCTGCTCTGGACATCGACATCATGGTCTACAACAACCCCTGGTTCGCCGGCTATGAGCTGAACACCGAGGAAGTCAAGTCCCTCGTCGACGACGGCACCATCCAGTGCATCAAGGCTGCCCATGGCGATCCCAACCGTGTCCATGAGCTGAAGTTCGCCTGCGGCGACAAGCTGACCGTCTTCTATGGCCATGACTACTGCGCAATGGAAGGCCTGCTCTGCGGCGCCGATGGCTGGCTGTCCGGCTTCCCGGCGGTCCTGCCGAAGCAGTGCCGCGCTCTGCAGGATGCCTGCTTCGCCGGCGACGTCAAGGCTGCCCGCGCTGCGCAGGACAACATCCAGCCGTACATCAACTACTTCTTCTATGACAAGGTCAACGGCGTGCCTCACTGGCAGGAGATCTGCAAGTACACGCTGCAGGCTCAGGGCCTCGACTATGTCGGCCTGCCCCGCAAGCCCCTCGGCGAGCTCGACGAGGCCAACAAGCGCAAGATCGAGAAGATCCTTGCCGACATGAAGTAATTCCTACTCACAAAAGCGATTCTTCCTCCGGTGCTCCGCCTCCCACGGCGGAGCACCACCCCCTTTCCCACGCACTGGTCCCGCATCTCGGTCGACAGAGAATTATTATTATAAGGAGAACAACCAATGAAAAAGCTGATCGCGCTTCTGCTTGTCCTCGTAATGGTCGCCGGCCTGGTCGCCTGCGCCGGTTCTAATGACGAGACAAAGGGCAATGATACCACCAACACCGAAAATACCGCCGACAGCAACGGCGATAGCAATACCGGCTCCGGTGAGCCCATCTACATCGGCCTGAGCGCCAAGATCACCGGCGCTGACGCTGCCAACGGCGACCGCATGGTGAAGGCTGCGCAGATGGCCGTTGACGAAGTCAACGCAGCCGGCGGCCTCCTCGGCGGCCGCAAGGTCGAGCTCGTCATCCAGGACGACGCCACCGACAACGCCATGGCCGTTAACGTCGCGAACATCTTCGCCGGCAACGACAAGATCTCCGCAGTCGTCGGCCCGTGGAACTCCGGCATGATCCTCGCCGCTGAAGGCGTTTACAAGGATGCGAAGATCCCCTTCTTCGGCCTCGGCACCAACCCCAAGCTCCTTGAGCTGGACAACGAGTACTGCTTCCTCGTCCGTGCAAACGACAACCTGATGGCCTCCTGCGCCGCGAAGCTCATCATCGATGAGTTCAAGGTCAAGTCCGTCGGTATCATGTACACGAACAACGAGTTCGGCACCGGCGCTATGGAAGTCATCGAAGCCGCCTGCAAGGATGCCGGCATGGCTGTCTATCCCGAAGCCATCAACATCGGCGACACCGACGTCACCGGTCAGATCCTTGATCTGAAGAGCAAGGGCGCTGAGTGCATGGTCGTCTGGGCCAGCGACGCTGAGTACGTTCTGACTGCCCGTCAGGCTTACGAGCTGGGCCTGCAGGTCCCGACCGTTGCCTCTCCGGCCATCACCATGGATCAGGTCCGCGACCTCTGCGAGCCGGAGTGGGTCGAGGGCTGGTACTCCGTGACCGACTTCGTCGGCAACTCCGATGATCCCGAGGTCACCGCGTTCTGCGACAAGTATGCCAGCGACTACGGCGAAGGCCAGAAGGCTGAGCTCTACGTCGCCGACGTCTACAGCACCTTCAAGCTTGTGTTCGACGCCATCGAGCGTGCGGGCAGCGCCGACCGTCAGGCTATCCGTGACGCCGTCGCCGAGACGAAGGACTTCCCGATGCTCCAGGGCAACGCGACCTGCGACGAGAACAACCTGCTGGTCCACTCCGCGACTGTCGCGCTGATCAAGGACAATGTCCCTGTGATGTACACCACGGTTTCCGCGGAGTAATCGAAACGAAATAAATTTGTAGTCTCTGGCAAGGCCGTCCAACTGGATATGCTGGTTGGACGGCCTTTACATTAGCAAGAAAGGGAGGAAAGCAATGCTTGAAACTATCCTGCAGCTGCTGATCACAGGTGTTGCCCTCGGCTTCGTGTACGCTCTGGTCGGCGTGGAATATACGCTGGTCTGGCAGTCCTCCGGCCTGCTGAACGTTGCACATAATATGCTGATCACCACTGCCGCCTTCGTCTTCGGCGGAACCTTCGTTGTCGGCCTCGGCTGGCCCATCTGGCTGAGCATCCTCTGCACGCTCGTCGTGATGTTCGTGCTCGGCTGTCTGATCTCCGCCACCATCTTCAACCCCCTGCGCAATATGCCGCTGACCATGTATTCCATTGTGGGCACCCAGATCTTCGCCAAGGTCATTTCCGAGGCCCTGCGTCTGATCTACGGTCCCTACTCCTTCACGATTCCCGGCTTCCTGACCGGCGTAATCAAAATCGGCGATTTCGTCTTTGCCAAGGCGTATGGATATATCATCGTTGTGGCCATCCTTCTGATCATTGCGCTTCAGATGTTCCTGAAGCTCACAAAGCCCGGCAAGGCCATGCGCTGCGTTGCGCAGAACAAGACGGCTGCTGCCATCATGGGCATCGACATCGACCGCAGCATCAATATTACGACCGGCCTGAGCTGCGTCGTCTGCGGCATCATCGGCATCCTGACCATCCCGCTGTTCACCATCAGCCTGACCATGTCCAACATGATCGGCCTGAAGGGCTGGGCGGCCGGTATCGTCGGCGGCTTCGGCTACATCCCCGGCACGATCCTCGGCGGTCTTCTCATCGGCGTGGTCGAGTCCCTCGCCATCCTGTTCATCCCCACGGTCTACAAGGACATCGTTGCCTTCGTGTTCCTGATCGTCGTGCTGCTGATCCGTCCGGGCGGCTTCATGCGCCACAAAGTCTGATGGGAAAGGGGTAATGGAAATGAAACGCAAAAAGATTTCGGTAACTTCCCTGATCCTGCCCGTGATCATGCTGGTTGTGGCTGTCATCCTGCCCATGATCTACTCCACGAACTATTACATCCAGCTTTTCAGCCAGACGCTCATCAACCTCGTCGCCGTTCTCGGCCTGAACGTGGTTATGGGTCTGGCGGGCCAGACGAACCTCGGCACCATCGCCCTCGTAGCCCTCGGCTCCTATACGTCGGCCCTGATCTCGCAGGCGACCGGCTCGACGAACCTCATCGGTCTGCTGGCCGCTCTGGTCGTCGCCGTTCTTGTCGGCTTCATGCTCGGCTACCCGAGCCTCCGCGTCAGCGGCATCTTCCTGTCCCTGACTACCATGTCCGTTGCACAGATCGTCTACTCGCTGGCCAACAGCATGCAGTGGCTGACCGGCGGCGCCATGGGCGTGAAGGACATTGCAAAGCCGAATATTTTCGGTATTGTTTTTGAGACGCAGGCGCAGCTGTACTATTTCATTCTGGTCATTGCGATCCTGCTGATCATCTTCTCCGTGCGCCTGACGAAGTCCAAGTACGGCCGCGCGCTCAAGGCTGTCCGCGATAACCCCGAGGCAGTCGAGTCCGTCGGCCTGAGCGTGACGAAGCTCAAGCTCATGGCCTTCCTCATCGCCACGATCCTCGGCTGTCTGGCCGGTGTGTTCTACACCTGGGTCATGCAGTACGTTGCTCCGACGACCTTCACCACCGACAACGGCACGAAGTTCGTTGTTATGCTGATGCTGGGCGGCATCGGCTCGACCTCCGGCATGATCATCGGCGCCATCCTCGTCACGATCCTGCCCGAGCTGCTGCGCTTCATGGGTGACTACTATCAGCTCGTGTTCTACGGCATCGCGCTGCTGCTCCTGCTGGTGTATCCGCTCGGCCTGTCTCACCTGTTCTCCCAGCTCAAGAAGAAGGCTGCCGCTTTCTTCGCCGGCCGGAAGAAAACGCAGAAGGAGGGCTGATCCATGTCCGTACTGAGATTGGAGCATGTGACCAAGCGCTTCGGCGGCCTGGTCGCAGTCAACGACCTCTCCTTTGAGGTCAAGGAGCGCCAGATCCACGCGCTCATCGGCCCGAACGGCTCCGGCAAATCGACCTCGATCAATATGATCAACGGTTCCTTCCCGGTGACCTCCGGCAAGATCTATTTTAACGACAAAGACATCACCGGCTGGAAGATGCATAAGATCGCCGCGGCCGGCATGGGAAGAACGTATCAGAACCTGAAGCTGTTCCGCTCCATGACCGCGCTGGAGAACGTCATGATCGGCGGCCAGCTCCATGCGAAGATGAACTTCGCCCGTTTCCTCATCGACCCGTTCAAAACGAAGCGCGAGGAGGAGGAGCTGCGCGAGAAGGCGATGGAGATCATGCGCTTCATCGGTATCGAGCAGTACGCCGACCGTACCGTCGGCAACCTGCCCTACGGCCGCCAGAAGATGACGGAGCTGGCGCGCACGCTGATGATCGATCCGACCCTCATCCTCCTCGATGAGCCGGCTGCGGGCCTGAACCCGAACGAACGCGCCGAATTCGTGGCCATTATCAAGAAGGTCTATGAGTCCGGCAAGGATATCCTGCTCATCGAGCACAACATGGATATCATCATGAACATCAGCCACGTCATCACGGTCATCAACCACGGCGCCAAGATCGCGGAGGGCACGCCCACCGAGATCCAGAACGACCCCGAAGTCATCCGGGCTTACCTTGGCGACCGTTACAAGATCGGTATGGAAGGAGAATGATCCATGTTCTTTAAAATGGAGCACTGCGATGTATACTACGGCCAGATCCAGGCCCTGTATGACATCAACGTCGAGATCAATCCCGGCGAGATCATTTCCATCATCGGCGCGAACGGCGCAGGCAAGACGACCCTCATGAAGAGCATCATGGGCCTCGTCCCCGCCAAGAACGGCAAGATCGTCTGGCAGGATGAAGAGATCCAGGCCAGGAAGACCCACCATATCGTCAAGCGCGGCATCAGCTATGTCCCCGAGGGCCGTGAGATCTTCCCGGGCATGACCGTGCTGGAAAATATGGAAATGGGTGCCTATACCCTGCACATGAGCGCGAAGGAAAAGGCGGACAAGCTCAACGAGATGTATGAGCTCTTCCCCCGCCTCTATGAGCGCAAAAAGCAGAAGGCCGGTACCCTCTCCGGCGGCGAGCAGCAGATGGTCGCCATCGCACGCGGCCTGATGCTCAGCCCGAAGCTGCTGATGATGGACGAGCCGTCCCTCGGCCTCGCACCCATCATCGTCGACGAGGTGTTCGATATCATTTCCCGCGTCAATGAAAAGGCCAATATCCCTGTGCTGCTGGTCGAGCAGAACGCCTACATGGCGCTGAGCATCTCGCACCGCAGCTACGTTCTGGAAAACGGCGTCATCGTTGACGAGGGCGAGAGCAAGAAGCTGCTCGCCAGCGAGTCGATCCGCACTGCCTATCTGGGCAAGTAACTACTGATCAAAAGGAGTGTTTTATCATGCAGGACAAGAGCCATTATACCCGATACAATTATAAAAAGCTCTATGAGCTGGCCGTGGAAATGTTCATCCGCTACGGCTTCAGCCGGGAAGACAGCGAGAAGGTCGCTGACGTCATCCTGACCTCCGACCGCTTTGGCGTCGAGTCCCACGGCGTCAACCGCCTGACCCTTTATCCGTTCGGCATCGATATCGGCCGCATCAAGGTCGATGCAAAGCCCGAGGTCGTAGAGGACCGCCTGAGCATGGCTGTCATCGACGCGCACGACGGCATGGGCCAGCTTGCCAGTATCCAGGGCATGCAGCTTGCCATCGACAAGGCAAAAAAGTACGGCGTCGGCATGGTCAGCGTCCGTAACTCCAACCATTTCGGTATTGCCGGTTACTATTCCATGATGGCTGCCAAGCAGGGCCTCATGGGCGTGTCCATGACAAATGCCGAGGCGCTCGTCGTCCCGACCTACGCCCGCGAGCCGATGTTCGGCACGAACCCCATCGCCGTGACCATCCCCGCCGACCCGCATCCGTTCCACATGGACTTCGCAACGTCCGTCATGACCTGCGGCAAGATGGAGGTCTATGCCAAGATCGGCCATGAGCTGCAGCCCGGTATGCTCGTCGACGAGACCGGCACGACCTGCCTCGACCCGAACGTCTTCCTGCGTATCCGCGACAACAAGTCCAACCCCGCTTACACCGAGAAGACCCGCGGCGGCATCATGCCCATGGGCGGCGAAGGAATGCTCTTCGGCGGCCACAAGGGCTATGGCCTGGCGCTGCTCGTCGACATCATGTGCGCGGTCATGTCCCACGGCGCCGTCAGCAAGGGCGTCCGCGTGACGAAGGATAAGGAGAAGTGCTGCCACTTCTTCGCCGCCATTGACTACTCCCTGTTCGGCGATAAGGAAGAGACGAACCGCCGCCTGTCCGAGTACCTGCAGAGCATGCGCGATGCAGAGCCGGCCGAGGGCCAGAGCCGCGTCTATGTCCACGGCGACAAGGAAGCGGACGCCGAGAAGGACGTCCTGGCGCACGGCGTCGGCATCAACCCCGCAACGTATGCCGAGATCGAGAAGTACTGCGTCAAGAAGGGTATCAACATCAAGGATTACCTCATCCCCGAAGAGGCGTAATTGACTGCATGAAGTCCGCGCCCCGGCTTTGCCGGGGCACGGCGGAGGATAACGCATGAATATCTTTGATCAACTGCTGGCTGATAACCAGATCCCGAAATTTGTCCGCGTCCGTCATGAGATGGACCACAGCCATATCGATGACATCGAGGGCGCCGTTGCGCAGGCTATGCGCCGCGAGGGCACGCTCGACCGCATCAAGCCCGGCGACAGTGTCTGCATTACCGCGGGCAGCCGTGATGTGGCGAACATCGCCCGCATCATCCGTGCCATCTGCGATCAGGTCAAGTCGGTCGGCGCACACCCGTTTATCATCCCCGCCATGGGCAGCCACGCGGGCGCCAAGGCTGAGGGCCAGCGCGGCATCATCGAGGGCTACGGCGTGACGGAGGAGGCCATGGGCGCTCCGATCCGCGCCTCCATGGATACTGAGGTGATCGCGCACTCCAAGAGCGGCCTGGAGATCCATCTGGACAAGTTCGCCAATGCGGCGGATTTCCTGATCCCGGTCGGCCGCATCAAGGCCCACACGGACTTCCGCGGCGAGGTCGAGAGCGGCATCTGCAAGATGCTCGTCATCGGCATGGGCAAGCAGCACGGCGCATATCAGTGCCACAAGCTTGGCTTCAAGAGCATGGCTGCCAATGTCAAGGAATTCGCGGGCGCCATTATCGAGAAGAAGCCGAACATGTTTGCCATCGGCCTGATCGAGAATGCCTATCACCAGACCTGCCGCATCGAGGCCATCCCGGCCGGGCGCATTCTCGAGGAGGAGCCGCCCCTGCTGGAGTACGCCAAGAGCCGAATGGCAAAGGTCCCGTTTGACCAGGCGGACATCCTGTTTGTCGACGAGACCGGCAAGGATATCAGCGGCGCGGGCATGGACCCGAACGTCACGGGCCGTTCTCCGGTCCTCGGCATCAGCCGTCCGTTCTTCCAGCGCATCGCCGTGTTTGACCTGACGGATAAGTCCCACGGCAACTTTGGCGGCCTCGGCAGCGCCGATGTGACGACGCAGCGCCTGTACCGCAAGATCGACTTTGAACAGACCTATCCGAACGGCATCACCGCGGCGGAGCCGCTGGCCGTGCGCCTGCCCGCCGTTATGCCGAGCGACCGCACCGCCATGCAGTTTGCGCTGCGTACTGCCACGGACTGCGACTGGGAAAAGGGCCCGCGCATCGTCTGGCTCAAGAATACCCTGTCGCTTTCTGAATTCTATATTTCCGAAGCCCTGATCCCGGATGCTGAGGCGCTCGACAATGTGACGATCGTCTCGGAGCCGATGGAAGTCATTTTCGACGAAGAGGGCAACGTCAAAGAACTGCGCTGATCTCCCCGGGAACCGAGGCACTGGGCCTCGGCGCCGGCTGGCATTAGCGGCTGCCGGCCGGCGAGGGGAGGAAAGCACCCGCCGAAGTGCGGCGGCATCCCCATTGTAATGAAACGCGTTAACCAAAATTATAAAAATTAAAAAAGGGTATCCTCTGAATCAATCCGCAAGAACGGATGGCGAGAGATTTTTTGTCAAGGCGAGGTTTGGAAAGTGCGGATGTACTTTGTGTACCCGCAAGGGGCATGCCGCATCCGTAAGGCGGCAAAGCCGCCAACGGCTGCGCAATACCTCAAACTTTCCGAACCGATGAATTGGCGAAAAAGCTCCGGCAGCCGCCGCAGGGGATTGATCCAGAGGATACCAAGAAAAAACAGGAGGATATACTGCAATGGACTTCCAGAAGAAATACGGCAAGATTCTGCTCCCGCTCATCACCCCCTATGACGAAAACGAAGAGATCGACTATGGCAAGTATGCCGAGCTGATCGAGTACGTCATCACGAACGACCTCTGCGACTCCCTCATCGTCACCGGCACCACCGGCGAAGCTTCCCTGCTGACGTTCGACGAGCGCGTGAAGCTGTTCGAGACCGCCGTCAAGGCCTCCGCAGGCCGTAAGCCCGTCATCGCTGGCACCGGCTGCGCTTCCACGAAGGAGACCATCGCCCTGACGAACAAGGCCTATGACCTCGGCATCGAGCTGGCCCTCATCGTCTGCCCGTTCTACAACAAGCCCACGCAGGAAGGCCTGTATCTGCATTATAAGACGATCGCCGAGAACACAAAGGCGAACATCATGCTCTATAACATCCCCATCTTCGTCGGCGTCAACCTCGAGGCGGAGACCGTCGGCCGTCTGGCCGCCATCCCCAACATCGTCGGCGTGAAGGACGAGGCCGGTGTCAACCCGACGCAGGTCACCGATTTCTTCCTGGCTACCGAGAAGGTCGATCCGAACTTCGTCGTTTACAACGGCGACGACATCATGCTCCTGCCGACGATCGTGCAGGGCGCGATGGGCATCGTCTCCGGCGGCGCTCACATCTTCGGCCACGAGATCCGCGCGATCTTCGAGGCGTTCGAGAAGGGTGAGAACGAGAAGGCCAAGGAGCTCTTTGTTCCGATGTATCGCTTCTGCAAGACCACCGGTCAGAACGGCCGCATCCTGCCGAACTCCCTGCTCCGTCCGGCCATCGAGGCTGTTACGGGCATCAAGCTCGGGCCGGCCCGCCTGCCGCTCGCTCCCGCAACGGAAGCCGAGCTGGACGTCACCCTCGGCGTTCTCCGCGAGCTGGGCAAGCTTTAATACTGATTCCTGATTAAAACATTTAATCAGGAATCCCGTGTGCTACGCACACTCGCATCGTGCTGACGCACGCTGCGCCGTCTCATGCAGAATCTGACGCGCCCTCGGCGCTATAAAAAGCTTTTAAAGCTTTTTATCAGATTCTAGTATAATTCCAACATGTGCACCCCGGCCGCCGCAGACCTGTTTGCGGCGGCCGTTCCATTTATCATTGCAGGGGCGGGGACAGCCGGGCCCGGCACTGCACCGGCGATACAAACAGGGCCTTGTTAAAATGGTGAATGCCCCCGAATTGTCATTGCGAGGAGGCCGAAGGCCGACGTGGCAATCTCCTGCAACCGGTTGCGTTTTCGCCGAGGCATTCCTGTTATTCACCATTGTACTGCGAGATTCCCACGTCGCTTCGCTCCTCGGAATGACAAACCTGTTTGCCCTGCGCCAATGAATCTGTGCTGCAAAACCTACAGCCTGCAGGGCGCTCAGGGAACGCCGCTACAGACGCAATCGGTGCATACCGTTTTATCGACACCTTGTACGAACTGCAAGTGCTCCGCTGGGAGCGGCATGCCGTTCCCGGCAACGCGCCATGAAGGCCTTGCGTCAAACGAAAACATCCGGTTGACGGCGGGGCCCCGGATGCTGTATACTGATACGGGCGGTCCGCAGCCCGTCAGACTGCAAGAAAACCCGCCAAGCCAAAAGTTTCGGAGGGAAGAAAAGTGTGAAAGGAAACCGTCAGGGTGTCCTTTCGCGTTCAATAACCCGCCGCAGCGGCAGAATTGCAAAATCATGCTGCAAAAATTGATTTTGCAATTTGGAAAGCAGCTTGGCGAAAAAGGCCTGAAGGGACTTTTTTGACAAGCTGACGGGCGGTCCGCCGCCTGCGTGAATGAAAATCCGTCTCCCCGCTTCCTGCAGAGGAGACTCGCAAAAAAGGAGAAACACAATGGGAAAGAAACCGAAAATTCTGGTCGTCGGCAGCTTTGTCATGGACCAGATCGTCACGACGCGCGTCTTCCCGCGTCAGGGCCAGACGATCCTCGCCGAGCGCTTCAACAAGGCTCCCGGCGGCAAGGGCGCCAATCAGGCCGTGCAGATGGCCCGCCTCGGCGCGCAGGTCACGATGTGCGGCAAGCTCGGTCACGACGCGAACGGCGACGAGATGCGCCGCACCTGCGAGGAGGCCGGCATCGACACGTCCTGCATCCTCTATGACGACAGCGCGGCCTCCGGCTGCTCCGTCATCATCCTCGAGGAGCAGCCGAACGGCGGCACCGAGAACCGCATCCTTGTCGTGCCCGGTGCGAACATGACCATCACGCCGGAGGACGTCGCCTTCCTGAAGGACCGCATCGCCGAATTTGACCTCGTCGTGCTCCAGCTCGAGATCCCGATGGAGATCAACACGATCGTTGCAAAATATGCCCACGACAAGGGTGTGCCCGTCATGCTGAACCCGGCCCCCAGCGCCCCGCTGCCCGAGGAGCTGCTTGCCTGCCTGACCTACCTCTCCCCGAATGAGCACGAGGCCCGCGACCTGAGCGGCGTTGCCATCGGCCACGAGGGCAGCCATGTCGACGAGGCCTCCGTCCGCGCCGCCGCCGCGAAGCTCGGCGAAAAGGGCGTGGAAAAGCTGCTCATCACCATCGGCTCGGCCGGTGCGGCCCTCGTGGAGGACGGCCGGTTCGTGCTCAGTCCGTCCGTCCCCGGCGTCAAGGCCATCGATCCGACTGCCGCGGGCGACTCGTTCGTCGGTGCGTTCTGCGTGGCGGTCTGCAGCGGCCTGTCCTCCGAGGACGCCCTGCGCTTTGCCAACCACACGGCGGCCCTGACGGTCTCCCGTCTCGGCGCGATGCCGTCGCTTCCCACGCTGGCCGAGGTCGCTGCGACCATGCCCGGCGGCGTGAGCGGACTGGAGGGCTGAGATATGGAACGTACCTGGAAAGCCGATTATGAAAAATTCGCCCGCACGGCGCGCGAGAACGTCGCCGCCACGCTGGACAACATGGACTACCCCGCGCTCGAGCGCGCGGCGGAGCTGATCCTCGCGGCCAAAGCGGCGGGCAAGCGCCTGCACATCTCCGGCATCGGCAAGCCTGCGCATCTGGCGGGCTATGCGGCCTCGCTGTTCTCCTCCACGGGCACGCCCGCCTATTTCCTGCATGGCACCGAGGCCGTGCACGGCTCCTGCGGCCAGCTCGTGCCGGGCGATGTCGTCATCTTCATCTCCAACAGCGGCGAGACCGCCGAGATGAAGGCGACGGTCAGCGCCGTGAAGAACAACGGCTGCGCCGTCATCGGCGTGAGCGGCAACGCTTCCTCGTGGCTCGCGCAGCAGAGTGAGGTCCATCTGCTGGCCCATGCGGACGCCGAGGGCGGCCCGCTCGACCGCGCGCCCCGCGCCTCCATCCTGGCCGAGACCCTCGTGCTGCAGGCCCTGAGCGTCCTGCTGCAGAGCGAGGCCAAGGTCACGCCGCAGCAGTATGTCAAGTGGCATCCGGGCGGAAGCCTCGGCCATCTGCGCGAGAATGAGCGCTGAGACTTGACAAGCGCGGGACTCCGTGCTATCCTGAAAGCAGGTCAGAGAGCGTGTCAAAAAATATTTTTGACACGCTCTCAAACGAGACCCGTTTCACTGGGCTCTCGTTTGAAAGGGCTGCGGCTCGCTGCAGCGCACGAAGGGCACGCCCTTCGCACGTTTGCGAGCCGAGCGGTATTCTCTCCGACGTACACGCCGCCGGAGAAAATGATTCCTACTTTCTTTGCGCCTGCGGGCGCAAACTCTGCGAGGCTTTTTCGGCAGAATGAAGCAGGTCATAAACGGCCTGCTTTTTTGAAACGATGGTTAGAGAATACTAACCTGAAATGGAGGCAATTTCTATGGTACAGATGACATTGAAGATCGACGGCATGCAGTGCGGCATGTGCGAGAGCCACGTCAACGACACGCTGCGCGCGGCCTTCCCGCTGAAGAAGGTCAGCTCGTCGCACAGCAAGGGCGAGACCGTGCTCGTCACGGCCGAGGAGATCCCGGAGGACGCCCTGCGACGTGCGCTCGAGCCGACTGGCTACAAGCTTGTGTCCGTGCAGAGCGCGCCTTATGTCAAGCGCGGCCTGTTCCACCGCGGCTGACTCGCCTGCCGGTTGCGCGCTCCCGCTCCCGCGGCGCTTTCCTTTTTGCGCGGCGTGTGGTATGCTGTATCCAGAACGCAGCGCTGCACGACTTTGAACGGAGGAAACGAACATGGAGATCGGGAAAAAGATCCGCGAGCTTCGCATTGCCAGAAATCTGACGCAGGAGGCGCTGGCCGCCGAGCTGTCCGTCACGCCGCAGGCCAAGATGGATAACCGATACGACAAGAACATAAATTACCACGGGGCAGAGGGGATGCTCGAAATCCTTATATGAACGTGCGCGTGTGGCGCAAGATGTGCAGGACGCACAAATAGACGGCAGACAGCGATATCTGGACAAAAAAAGAAGTCAGAGCTTAAATGCTGGGAACCAAGGGTCCAATTCCCAGGGAACCATGCAAAGCTCTGACTTTCAGACTAATATACAAAACTTTCTCGCAGATGTCAAGTGGGAATCCGGGGCATACGATAGAAAAGTTTCGGAAAGCGGACCGGCCGAGAGCGATATCGCGGCAGCATTCCGAAAAGCGCTGGAGAAGAAGGCGAGTTTCTCGGTATCGGGCGACCCGAATGAGTAGGCCGGGCGGAGCTGCAGCGCGTTCCGGTGCACCAGAATCCGGCACAGCTGCGCGCGCTTGCGGCGCAGAACCGCTTTGGCTGCGTCATTGCCTATCATTCTTCCGCGTTCTCTCTCCTTCGGGGAGCTCAGCTGCAGGACTGAGCTCTCCGTTTTTTTGCCTGCTGGTATCAAATCCGCCTGTCGGGAAATACTGTGACTATTCCCGTTTGATGGGAACAGTAAAACGACCGGAGGATACGGAGCCATGCAGGGCAAGGTGGAGATCTGCGGCGTGAACACGGCGCATCTGAAAACGCTGAAAAACGACGAAATGGTGGAGCTGCTGCGGCGCAGCCAGGCGGGGGATCAGGCGGCGCGCGAGCGCCTCATCGAGGGAAATCTTCGCCTCGTGCTGTCGGTCATCCAGCGCTTTCTCGGCCGCGGGGAGAACCCGGACGACCTGTTTCAGGTCGGCTGCGTCGGCCTTCTGAAGGCCATCGCCAATTTTGACGTGAATCTCAACGTCCGCTTCAGCACCTACGGCGTGCCGATGATCGCGGGCGAGATCCGCCGCTATCTGCGCGACAACAGCGCCATCCGCGTCAGCCGCTCCATGCGCGACACGGCCTACCGCGTGCTGCAGTGCCGCGAGGCCATGCAGGCCGAGCAGTCGCGCGAGCCGACGCTCGAGGAGGTGGCACAGCGGCTGGAGCTGCCGCTTGAGACCGTGAATACGGCCATGGACGCCATTTCCGTGCCCGTCTCGCTCTATGAGCCGGTCTACACGGATGGCGGCGACCCGCTGACCGTTATGGATCAGGTGCGCGACACGAAAAACACCGATGAACAGTGGGTCGAGCGCATCGCGCTGCGCGAGGCCATCTCCACGCTCGGCGAGCGGGAGAAGCGCATTCTGGCCCTGCGCTTTTTCGACGGCCGGACCCAGATGGAGGTCGCCTCCGAGGTCGGCATCTCGCAGGCGCAGGTCTCCCGGCTGGAGAAGAATGCCATCCGTACACTTCGGAAAGCGATTTGTTAAGGTATATCCGGCCCCGCCGCCGCATAGAATGTGGCAGACGAAATGGGGCAGGTGATCCGATGGAAGACCGGTTTTCCTCGCTGCGCTGCCGCGAGGTCATCAATATCTGCGACGGCTGCAGGCTCGGCTGCGTGTCGGACGTGGTCATCGACCTGAAGTGCGGCCGCGTGGCCGCGCTCGTCGTGCCCGTGCCGTGCCGCCTGTTCGGCCTGCTCGGCCGCCGAGATGACTATGTTATCCCGTGGGAGCAGGTCCGCCGTGTCGGCGCGGACATTATTCTCATTGAGTCCGAGCTGGATAAGACCCGCTGTCCCCGCCGGAAGAAGGAATTTTTCTGAGAAATCGGAAAAATCGGACCAGTTTTTCGCAAAAAACGCTTGAAAACTGGAACTTCCTCCTGTATAATAGTACGGCGTGGGCAAAGGCCCGCAAATTCAGAACCCACACAGCCCGGGATGCTCCGTCCCAGTGCCGCCTCGGCGGTGGACGGGGAAGAGGAACGGACTGGAGGTCAAAACAAAAAGGAGAAACACAAAATGGCAGTCGTATCTATGAAGAGTCTGCTCGAAGCAGGCGTCCACTTTGGTCATCAGACCAGACGCTGGAACCCCAAGATGGCTCCGTACATCTACACGGAGCGCAACGGCATCTATATCATCGATCTGCAGAAGACCGTCAAGAAGATCGAAGAGGCCTACAACTTCGTCCGTGATCTTGCCGCCAACGGCGAGAACATCCTGTTTGTCGGCACGAAGAAGCAGGCGCAGGACGCCATCAAGGAAGAGGCGGAGCGCGTCGATCAGTATTATGTCAACGCCCGCTGGCTCGGCGGCATGCTGACGAACTTCAAGACCATGCGCACCCGTATCGACCGTCTGGCTCAGCTGCGCAAGATGCAGGAGGACGGCACGTTCGCCATGCTCCCCAAGAAGGAAGTCATCAAGCACGAGGGCGAGATCGCCAAGCTCGAGAAGTATCTCGGCGGCGTGAAGAACATGAAGAAGCTCCCCGGCGCCCTGTTCATCGTTGACCCCCGCAAGGAGCGCAACGCCATCGCCGAGGCCCGCAAGCTGCACATCCCCATCGTCGCCATCGTCGATACGAACTGCGACCCGGACGAGATCGACTATGTTATCCCCGGCAACGATGACGCCATCCGCGCCATCCGCCTGATCGTCGCCACCATGGCCAACGCCGTGCAGGAAGGCCGTCAGGGCGAGGCCAACACCGAGGCCGCTCCGGCTGCCGAGGCTGCTGCCGAATAATCCCATCCGGTTCATTGGAAACCAGACGCCCGCCGCGTGCGGCGGGCGTTTTTTCGAAACAGAAGATACAGGAGGATATAACCATGGCATTTACTGCTGCTGATGTCAAGAAACTGCGTGAAATGACCAACGTCGGCATGATGGACTGCAAGAAGGCACTATCCGAGAATGACGGCGATATGGACAAGGCCATTGAGTGGCTGCGTGAAAAGGGCCTGGCGAAGGCCGCCAAGAAGTCCAGCCGCATCGCTGCCGAGGGCATGGCTTACGCCACCGTCGAGAACGGCGTCGGCGTCGTCGTCGAGGTCAATGCCGAGACCGACTTCGCTTCCAAGACCCCGCTGTTCGTCGATTTCGTCAAGGATATCGCCAAGGTCGTCGCTGCGGACGCTCCCGCAGACATCGAGGCCCTGAAGAACTGCAAGTACCCCGGCTCCGAGCTGACCGTCGGCGAGATGATCCCCGAGAAGGTCATGGTCATCGGCGAGAACATCCAGATCCGCCGCTTTGCCCGCTTCCCGGAGAACTTCAGCGTCGCTTACGTCCATGCGGGCGGCAAGATCGGCGTCCTCGTCAACCTCGAGGTCTCCGGCGGCATCGACGCGACCGTGATCGGCAAGGATATCGCCATGCAGATCGCCGCTCTGAACCCGCGCTTCTGGGATAAGAGCCAGGTCAGCGAAGACGTGCTCGCAGAAGAGAAGAAGATCCTCGTTGCCCAGATGGACAACGACGAGAAGATGGCCTCCAAGCCCCTGCAGGTCAAGGAGAAGATCGCCGCCGGCAAGATGAACAAGTTCTTCGAGGAGAACTGCCTCCTGCAGCAGGCGTTCGTCAAGGACGGCAGCGTCACGGTCGAGCAGTATATGAACAGCGCTGCCAAGGCGCTGGGCGGCTCCGTGAAGTTTGTCGACGCCGTTCGCTTTGAGAAGGGCGAGGGCATCGAGAAGAAGGTCGACGATTTCGCCGCTGAAGTCGCCGCCGCTGCCGGTCTGGCAAAGTAATTCAAGATCGCACAGCTCATCCCGCCGGGTCTCCCGGCGGGATTCAGCTTGTCAAAAAAGTCCCTTTGGACTTTTTCGCCAAGCTGCTTCCAGAATTGCAAAATCAAATTTTGCAGCATGATTTTGCAATTCTGCCGCTGCGGCGGGTTATTTGACGCGAAAGGACACCCTGACGGTTTCCTTTCACACTTTTCTTCCCTCCGAAATTTTCGGCTGGGCAGGTTTTTTTGACAGTCTGCATCCCGCCGGGTCTCCTGGCGGGATTTTTCTATTTTGTAGGGGAGCGGCATGCCGCTCCCGGCGGTACGCTGCCGACCCGAACAGACTATCGTTAAAATGGAAATGGCCCCAGATTTGTCATTGCGAGGGCGCTTTGCGCCCGTGGCAATCTCGAGAAGGCACTGGCGATTCGCACAGGCCACCGTTAAAATGGTATGCACCGATTGCGTCTGTAGCGGCGCTCAGCGAGCGCCATGGGCAGTTGCAAATATGGAGGCATTCCCGGCGAATGTGCAATGCCTCCAAGTTTGTCATTGCGAGGCCCCAAAGGGGCCGTGGCAATCTCGGGAAGGCAGTTTCGTTTTCGCCGATGGCTTTCCTGCGATCCGGCTATGACCTGCGAGATTGCACCCCAAGGGCACTTCCTCGCGCTTCGCGCTCAGGGCGCCACGTCGGCCTGCGGCCTCCTCGCAATGACAAACTTGGGGGCCTCGCACCGCTGAATTGCTGCTGTACTACCTGCAACTGCCTTAGGCGCTCAGGGAACGCCGCTGCAGCCGAGCCGTCCAAATATCCGGGTATGCATCCCCGGAAATGCGGGAAAGCTGTCGCTGTGGGAGGGTTCACAAAACGTTCAAAAAAAACTTCCGTTTGGGTATTGACAAAGTTGCGTTTGGGGGGTATAGTTAGCTTAGCACTCAGAGGTACGGAGTGCTAAAGGAAAACAAGGAGGTCAAAGCCATGGAGCTTTCGGAGCGCAAACAGAAGATCCTGAAGGCCATTGTGGACCTCTACATCCGCAGCGCAGAGCCGGTCGGCTCCAAGACGATCGCCGCGCTGCCGGACATGAACTTCTCCTCTGCGACCATCCGCAACGAAATGGCCGAGCTGACGACGCTCGGCTTTCTGGAGCAGCCGCACACGTCGGCCGGGCGCATCCCGAGCCCCGCGGGCTACCGCTTCTACATCGACCGTCTGATGCAGGATTACCGCCTCTCCGTCGACGAGACGCAGAGCATCAATCAGGCCATGGAATCGCGTATGCAGGAGCTGGACAAGGCCATGAGCCAGGTCGGCAAGCTCGTCTCCAAGCTGACGAACCTCCCGGCCTATACCATGACGGCTCCGGCCGGGGAAGTGACTGTCCGCCATTTCGAGATCATCCTCGCGGACGCCGGGAGCTTCATTCTCGTGGTCATGACGTCCGATGAAAACGTCAAGAACCGCCTCATCAAGCTGCCGCTGCATGTGACGGAGCAGGACCTCAAGCTCCTGTCCGCCGTGCTCAATGCGAGCCTCACCGGGCTTCCCGCCTCCGGCTTCACGCCAGAGGTCATGAACCGCGTGACGCGCAGCGCAGGCGCCGCAGCGAGCCTCGTGCCCGTCATCGTCGATTTTACGACGCATGTGCTCGAGGAGGCTCATCGCTCGGAAATTTACCTTACCGGGCAGAACCGCCTGCTGGGCCAGCCGGAATATCAGGACCTGACCAAGGCACAGGAGGTGCTCGGCGCGCTGGATGAAGACACGCTCTCCAACCTGCCCGCCCGGCTCGATCCGGACAGCCCCGTTCAGATCCTCGTCGGCCCGGAAAACGTTGCGCAGGAGCTGAAGGATACCTCCGTCGTCGTGACGCGCTTTGACATCGGCGACGGCATGCAGGGCATGATCGGTGTGGTCGGCCCGCAGCGCATGGATTACGCACAGATCACCGCACGATTAAGCTACTTTGCCGAAGGGCTTGGCCGGATGTTCGGCAAGCCGGAGCTGCCCGCGGCCCCGAAGCCGGAGGTGCACGAGGCAAAGGAGGAGGAATAAATTTTGGCAAAGAAACACGAAGAACCCGAAAAGAACGAGAAGGAGCCTGCCGCTCCGGAGGCCGCCAAGCAGGCGGAAGCGCCGAAGCAGCCGGAAGCCTCCAAGCAAAAGGCCGAGTCCAAACAGCCCGATGCGCTGGAGCAGGCCAAGGCCGCGCAGGCGCAGGAGCACGATCAGTTTCTGCGGCTGGCTGCAGAATATGACAACTTCCGCAAGCGCACGCAGCGCGAAAAGGACGGCATCTATCAGGATGCCGTTGCCGATACGGTGAAGAAGTTCCTTCCCGTCTATGATAACCTCGAGCGGGCCCTGCATCACGAGACCGCAGACGAGGCCTATAAAAAGGGCGTGGAGATGACCCTGACAGAGCTTGTCAAGATCCTCGACGCGTTGGGTGTCAAGCCCTTCGGCGAAGCGGGCGAGACCTTCGATCCGCAGCGCCACAATGCCGTGATGCACATCGAGGACGAGAGCCTCGGGGAAAACGTCATCGCAGAGGTTTTCCAGACCGGCTTTGCCCACGGCGATAAGGTCATCCGCTTCGCCATGGTGAAGGTCGCAAATTAAATCAGTGAGTTACTTCTTTGGGAGGATTTGAATTATGGGAAAAATTATTGGTATTGATCTTGGCACGACGAATTCCTGTGTCGCCGTGATGGAAGGCGGCGAGCCCGTCGTTATCGCGAATGCCGAAGGCAATCGCACCACTCCGTCCGTTGTTGCATTCTCGAAGACCGGTGAGCGTATGGTCGGTCAGGTCGCAAAGCGTCAGGCCGTTACGAACGCAGACCGCACGATCTCTTCGATCAAGCGCCACATGGGCACCGACTATAAGGTCGACATCGACGGCAAGAAGTACACCCCGCAGGAGATCTCCGCTATGATCCTGCGCAAGCTGAAGGCGGACGCTGAGGCCTATCTGGGCCAGCCCGTGACCGAAGCGGTCATCACCGTCCCGGCTTACTTCAACGACGCTCAGCGTCAGGCCACGAAGGACGCAGGCAAGATCGCCGGCCTGGATGTCAAGCGTATCATCAACGAGCCGACGGCTGCTGCACTGGCCTATGGCGTCGATAAGGAATCCTCGCAGAAGATCATGGTCTATGATCTGGGCGGCGGCACGTTCGATGTCTCCATTCTGGACATCGGCGACGGTGTCATCGAGGTCCTTGCCACGAACGGCAACACCCACCTCGGCGGCGATGATTTCGATCAGTGCATCATCGATTACCTTGTTGCCGAGTTCAAGAAGGCCGAGGGCATCGACCTCTCCGGCGATAAGGTCGCCATGCAGCGCCTGAAGGAAGCTGCCGAGAAGGCGAAGATCGAGCTGTCCGGCGTGACGAGCTCCACCATCAACCTGCCGTATATCACGGCGGACGCCACCGGCCCGAAGCATCTGGATGTCACGCTGACGCGCGCAAAGTTCAATGAGCTGACGGCCCACCTCGTGCAGGATACGCTGAAGCCCGTCCGTCAGGCCATGGCAGACGCCGGCCTGAAGGCAAGCGACCTGAGCAAGGTCCTGCTCGTCGGCGGCTCGAGCCGTATCCCGGCCGTGCAGGAGGCTGTCAAGAGCATCACCGGCAAGGAAGGCTTCAAGGGCATCAACCCCGATGAGTGCGTCGCTGTCGGCGCAGCCATTCAGGGCGGCGTTCTTGGCGGCGACGTCAAGGGCATGGTCCTTCTGGATGTCACCCCGCTGTCCCTCGGCATCGAGACCATGGGCGGCGTGTTCACCCGCCTGATCGACCGCAACACCACCATCCCGACGCATAAGAGCCAGATCTTCTCCACCGCTGCAGACGGCCAGACCTCCGTTGAGGTTCATGTCCTGCAGGGCGAGCGTGAAATGGCTGCCTACAACAAGACGCTGGGCAAGTTCCAGCTCACCGGCATCGCTCCGGCGCCCCGCGGCGTGCCGCAGATCGAGGTCAGCTTTGACATCGATGCCAACGGCATCGTGAATGTCTCCGCAAAGGACCTCGGCACCGGCAAGGAGCAGAACATCACCATCACCGCTTCCTCCAACCTCTCCAAGGAGGACATCGACAAGGCCGTCAAGGAGGCCGAGCAGTTCGCCGCTGAGGATAAGAAGCACAAGGATGAGGTCGACACCCACAACGCAGCCGATCAGGTCATCTACCAGACGGAGAAGACCCTGAACGAGCTTGGCGACAAGGTCTCCGAGTCCGAGAAGGCGCCCGTGCAGGCCGCTCTCGAGGATCTGAAGACGAAGAACAAGGGCAATGACATCGAGGCCATCAAGGCCGCGACCGACGCCGTGCAGAAGGCGTTCTACGCCATCTCCGAGAAGCTGTATCAGCAGGCCGCCCCGCAGCAGGGCGAGGCCAATAACGGCGGTGCAGCGAACAACGGCGGCCATGACGATGGCGTAGTCGATGCGGACTACGAGGAAGTCAAGGATTAAGGACGAATGTATGCGGCAGGCGGCGGCTTCGGCCACCGCCTGCCCTGCGTCGGCCGCCCGAAAGGGTATCAGGAGAGGTGAGCAGCATGGCAAATGAGAACAAGCGAGATTATTATGAGGTCCTTGGCCTCAAAAAGGATGCGACGGACGCCGATATCAAGCGCGCCTACCGCAAGCTTGCCGCGCAGTATCATCCGGACGTGAACCACGATCCGGGCGCGGAAGAAAAATTCAAGGAGATCAACGAGGCCAACGAGGTGCTCTCCGATCCGGATAAGCGCGCGCGCTACGATCAGTACGGCTTCGCGGGTGTCGACCCGAATTTCAACCCGAATGCGGGAGGCAGCCCGTTCGGCGGGGCCGGATTCGGCGATTTCGGCGACCTCGGCGATATTTTCGGCAGCTTTTTCGGCGGCGGCGGCCGCAGCACACGCCGCAGCGCCAGCGCCCCCATGCAGGGCGACGACATCGGCGCGCGTGTTGAGCTGACGTTTGAAGAGGCGGCCTTCGGTGCGGAGAAGGAGGTCACGGTCTCCCGCGTGGAGGACTGCGACCAGTGCCACGGCAGCGGCGCTGCCCCCGGCACGAGCGCCGAGACCTGCCCGCGCTGTAAGGGCACGGGCTCCGTGCGCACGCAGCAGAATTTCATGGGCATGACCATGCAGTCCACGGCGGCCTGTCCGGATTGCCGCGGCACCGGCAGGATCATCCGCACCCCGTGCAGCCGCTGCAAGGGCAAGGGTAAGGTGCGCCGCAGCCACAAGCTGATGGTGAAGTTCCCGGCCGGTATCGACGACGGCCAGACGCTGCGCGTGCGCGGCGAGGGCAACACCGGCCTCAACGGCGGCCCGAGCGGCGATCTGATGGTCACGGTCAGCGTCCGCAGCCACCCGCTGTTCACGCGGCAGGGGCAGGATGTCTACTGTGAGATGCCCATCACGTTTACGCAGGCTGCCTGCGGCGCGGAGGTCGAGGTGCCGACGCTCGACGGCAAGGTCCGCTATACGATCGGCGAGGGCACGCAGACCGGCACGACGTTCCGCCTGAAGGGCAAGGGCATCCCTTATGTCAACGGGCGCAGCCGCGGCGACCAATATGTCACCGTCGTCGTGGAGACGCCGACCCGCCTGACGCGCGAGCAGAAGGACCTGCTGCGCAAGTTCGAGGAGGCGACTTCCGAAAGCGCACAGCCAAAACGAAAGAAGTTTTTTGAGAAGCTGCGCGACGCCTTCGACAAATAAGGGCAACGCCGCATAATTGCATCTTCGGCCTTCGTCGGATATTTTTCGCCGACCCATCGGTTTGGAAAGTTTGATGTACACAAAGTACATCTGCACTTTCCAAATCTCGTCTCGACAAAAAATCTCTCGCCGAATGCTCTCGCTGAATTGTGCGGTGTTGCCATATGCAAAAAATTACCATGCGGCCGCTGTAATGCGGCCGCTTTTTCCGGGAGAAAATCGATGACCCTGAACGGCAGAAGCATCCCGATCCCTGATCCGTGGTCCGGGCGATCCGTTTGACCGAATCACAACAGAAAGGATCGATCTTTGAATTTGAATAACCCGTTTGCTTCCATGCGGGCCAGAGACTGGGCATTCTGGCTCGGTTCGCTGGCCGTCGTGGCCGTGTCCAACTTCCTCGGCGGCGACGTTGACCCGCTGACGCTGATCGCCGCCCTGACCGGCGTGACGGCCCTGATGCTCGCGGCCAAGGGGCAGGTCTTCGCGCAGTATCTCATGATCGTGTTCTGTCTGCTCTACGGCGCCATCTCCTGCCGCTTCCGCTACTGGGGCGAGATGCTCACCTATCTCGGCATGAGCCTGCCCATGGCGGTCTGGTCCGCCGTGACGTGGCGGCGCAACACGGCGCACGAGGCGGGCAGCGCCGTGGCCATCCGCCGCCTGACCGGCCGCGACCTGGCCCTGCTCGTGCTGGCCACCGCTGCGGTGACGGCCCTGTTCGGCTGGCTGCTGGCGGCGCTCGATACGCCGAACCTCGGCTTCAGCATCCTGTCCGTCGCCACGAGCTTCCTGGCAGCCGCCCTGACCATGCTCCGCTCGTCGTATTATGGCCTCGGCTACGCGGCGAACGACATCGTGCTTGTCGTGCTGTGGGTGCTGGCCTCGTGCGAGGACCCAGCCTATATCCCCGTAGCGGTGAATTTCGGCATCTTCCTGTTCCATGATTTCTATGGCTTCCTCAGCTGGAAAAAGCGCGAGCGTCATATGGCCCAAACTGCATAAAAACCGGCGCGCTGCGGGTCCCGCAGCGCGCCATTTTCCTTTCTATCAGCCCTTTGCGGCGGCGAAGCCCGCCTCGAGGTCGGCGATGAGGTCATCGGCATGCTCCGTGCCGATGGACAGGCGGATGGTGTTCGGCCGGATGCCCTGATCGAGCAGCTCCTCCGGCGTGAGCTGGGAGTGCGTCGTCGTGGCCGGGTGGATGACGAGGCTCTTGACGTCCGCGACGTTGGCCAGCAGGGAGAAGATCTTCAGATGGTCGATGAAGCGGTGCGCCTCGGCCTCGCCGCCTGCGATCTCAAAGGTGAAGATGGAGCCGCCGCCATTCGGGAAGTACTTCTGATACAGCGCGTGGTCCGGGTGGTCCGGCAGCGACGGATGGTTGACGCGCGCGACCTGCGGGTGCGCCGCCAGCCACGAGACGATTCTCTTCGTGTTCTCCGCGTGGCGGTCGAGGCGCAGCGAGAGCGTCTCGATGCCCTGCAGCAGCAGGAAGGCGTTGAACGGGGAGATGGTCGCGCCGGTGTCGCGCAGGAGAATGGCGCGGACGTAGGTCACAAAGGCTGCCTTGCCCGCGGCCTGCACGAACGAGATGCCGTGGTAGCTGGGGTTCGGTGCGGCGAGCTGCGGATAGCTGCCGCTGGCAGCCCAGTCGAACATACCGGCGTCGACGATGATGCCGCCGAGCGTCGTGCCGTGGCCGCCGAGGAACTTCGTGGCGGAGTGGACGACGATGTCCGCGCCGAGCGGGATGACCTTGACCCAGTAGGGCGTGCCGAACGTGTTGTCGATGACGAGCGGCAGGCCGTGGCGGTGGGCGACGGCGGCAATGGCCTCGATGTTCGGAATGTCGCAGTTCGGGTTGCCCAGCGTCTCAAGATAGACGGCGCGGGTGTTCGGCTGGATGGCCGCCTCGACCGCTGCGGCATCGTGCGCGTCCACGAACGTCGCCGTGATGCCGTACTGCGGCAGCGTGTGTGCCAGCAGGTTATAGGTGCCGCCGTAGATCGTCTTCTGCGCGACGATGTGGTCGCCCTGCCGCGCCAGCGCCTGAATGGTATAGGTGACGGCCGCCGCGCCGGAGGCCGTGGCCAGAGCGGCCACGCCGCCCTCAAGGGCCGCCACGCGCTGCTCGAGCACGTCCTGCGTGGAGTTCGTCAGGCGGCCGTAGATGTTGCCCGCGTCCGTCAGGCCGAAGCGGGCCGCAGCCTGTGCGCAGTCACGGAATACATAGGACGTCGTCTGGTAGATGGGCACGGCGCGCGCGCCGGTGGCGGGATCTGGCTGCTCCTGTCCGACGTGAAGCTGCAGGGTCTCAAAATGATAGCTCATGGGGATGTCTCCTTTGTGATTCTTTCAGATCGTATGGACGGGATCTTTCCGTCCGCCGGTATTCCGGCAACAAAAAAGCCGGGGCTGAAAACAGCTCCCGGTCAGAGAAACGGTCATGGAGTGCGGCTCCTCACTCACGGCATGCTCCGCGCATGGCAGCACGCCCGGCCAGTTCTTCTGCCCGGGAGCCAAGCATTCGTTCTGCTGCAAAGAACATTGCTGCTACCTCACTTCGTTTGATGGACGCATCATAGCACAAAAATCCGACTTTGTCAATAGGCATTATAGGAAAAGAGAGAAAAAGCAGGAAATGGGAAATGGAAAGTTAGCACAAGGCTGCCAGTCGGGCGTTGTAGGGGAGGGGCATGCCCCTCCCGGCGCAGCACGAGCGACTGATACAGACTGACGTTAAAATGGTACTGGCCCCCGAATTGTCATTGCGAGGAGGCCGAAGGCCGACGTGGCGCCCTGAGCGCGAAGCGCGAGGAAGTGCCCTTGGGGTGCAATCTCGCTGTATCCGGTTGAATAACAGGAAGGCTGCGGCGAATTCGTAAGCTGCCGCAGGAGATTCCCACGTCGCTTCGCTCCTCAGAATGACAAACCTGAACGCCTGCGCGTTCGACGAAAATGCCCAACAACCTGCAGGCCTCCATGGCGCTCACTCCCCGTAAAGGGGACGCCGCATCCGTAAGGCGGCAAAGCCGCCAACGGCTGCGAAGTGAGCGCCGCTACAGACGCAATCGGTTTGTACGTTTTTGCCGGCAGCCTGTACGAATTGCAAGTGCCTGCCGTATTCCGATTGCGGATACTGCCCCCTGTGCGGCAACGCATGAGAAACAGATAAAATTTCGGAAAATTCCTTTGTTTTTTTGTTATGGCGTGCTATAATGAATCTGCAGAATAGGTCCACGTTATTCCTGCGGCCAATTATTGTTGACAATGTGAAAGGAGCGTACTTATGAAATTTGCTGCATGGCGCAAGGTTCTGTCCATTTTTCTTCTCGCGGTGTTCCTGTGTGCGGTCCCGTCTCTGCTGACAGCCTGTTCCCGCAGCCCTGCCTCGGGCAGCACAGAATTGCTCGACAGCACGCAGCTTTATTTTATCGAACTGGGTCGGCTCGTTCCGGGCTTTGAGCAGCCGATGCTTGACAGTTTCCGGGAGGCAGCGGAAAAACTCGACGCCTGCGTCAAGGCGCATGATGCGTATTTTGCGGAGTATCCGGATGCAAAGGCGGCATTTGCGCTCATGGTGCAGCTCCCGGATGTTCTGGAGCAGAATCTGGGAGCTTCCGGGGAAGACGGCTACGATCTGCGTCAGCTTCCGCAGGATTGGTACTCCTGCGTGATCGATCTGTGGCGCTTTGTGTATCCGGGTGTTTACGGTGCAAAATACAGCACGAAAGCTCCGGATGATGCAGATCTGCTGAAGTGGCTCGCGGATGACGGCTTCTCCGATGGTTCGTCCCCCTGCCATTGGTGGCTGGACGGCTATCTGCTCGGCTCCCGCCAGCATGTACAGTGGCCGACGGCGGTCGAATGGCCGTCGCATTGAGATCGGAAAAAAGGTCCGGCAGCGCCAAAGCGCTGCCGGATCATTTTGTGCCCTGAATTCGCCGGGGCTTTCCTGTTATCCGACCGGGTACTGCGAGATTGCACCCCAAGGGCACTTCCTCGCGCTTCGCGCTCAGGGCGCCACGTCGCCTCGCTCCTCACAATGACAAATCGGGGGTCATTACCGTTTTAACGGGGGCCTGTACGAGTCGGCAGCGGTGCGCCGGGAGCGGCATGCCGCTCCCCTACAATAGCGGGTGCGGTCGGCGGAACTGCTTCAAAATTTGCAACTGCCAATGGCGCTCAGGGAGCGCCGCTACAGACGCAATTGGCTTGTGCGTTTTTGCCGGCAGCCTGTACGAATTGCAAGTGCCTGCCGTATTCCGATTGCGGATACTGCCGCCTGTGCGGCAACGCATGAGAAACAGACAAAATTTCGGAAAATTCCTTTGTTTTTTTATTATGGCGTGCTATAATGAATCTGCAGAATAGGTCCACGTTATTCCTGCGGCCAATTATTGTTGACAATGTGAAAGGAGCGTACTTATGAAATTTGCTGCATGGCGCAAGGTTCTGTCCATTTTTCTTCTCGCGGTGTTCCTGTGTGCGGTCCCGTCTTTGCTGACAGCCTGTTCCCGCACGCCGGGATCAGACAGCACGGAGCTGGACTACGCTACCTCGCGGTATTTTCAGGCGCTGTACCGTATCGTAAATAAGACGTTCCATCCGGCCGTTTTGGAGGAATTCCATCAGATCGCGGATGCGCTTGCAAGCTGTGTTGCGGCACATGAGGATTATTTCACGGCCTATCCTGATGCAAAGGCGGCCTATGGACTCATGGTTCAAATCCCGGACATTCTGGAGCAGAATCTAGAGCCAAATGCGGATGGGAATTATGTGCTGCGCGAGCTTCCCGAGGAATGGCTTTTCTGTATTTTTGAGCTGTGGCACTATGTATATCCGGGCGTGTATGGCGCTGAGCATAGCACAGAGAACTGCACGGATGCTGTGCTGCTGAAATGGATCGCGGATGATGCATTCAACGGCGGCTGGTCTCCCTGCCACTGGTGGTTGGACTGTTATCTGACCGGTTCTCAATATCATGTGCAGTGGCCGACGGCGGTCGAATGGCCGTCGCATTGAGATCGGAAAAAAGGTCCGGCAGCGCCAAAGCGCTGCCGGATCATTTTGTGCCCTGAATTCGCCGGGGCTTTCCTGTTATCCGACCGGGTACTGCGAGATTGCACCCCAAGGGCACTTCCTCGCGCTTCGCGCGCAGGGCGCCACGTCGCCTCGCTCCGCACAATGACACGTCAGGCGGTGCAGCGGTGCACCAGCGCCCTCCTGCCGTTGAATTATCCCGTACATGGCGCTCAGGGAGCGCCGCTACAGTCAAATCTGTAAGCACGCACGTTCGGCGATGCCCTGTCCATCTCGGCAGGCCCCTGCTGAGATTGCCACGTCGCTTCGCTCCCCGCAATGACAAATCGGGGGCCATTACCGTTTTAACGGGGGCCTGTACGAGTCGGCAGCGGTGCGCCGGGAGCGGCATGCCGCTCCCCTACAATAGCGGGTGCGGTCGGCGGAACTGCTTCAAAATTTGCAACTGCCAATGGCGCTCAGGGAGCGCCGCTACAGACGCAATCGGTTTGTACGTTTTTGTCGGTAGCCCGTTTGAGCCGGCAGCGGTGCGCCGGGCCGGGCTGTCCCCGCCCATACAACACCTTACGATACGACGGCGCCCTTATTTCACATACGCGGCGAGGAACTGCCGCGTGCGGTCGTTTTTCGGGTGGAGGAACAGCTCGTCCGGCGTGCCGGACTCTGCCACGACGCCGCGCTCCAGAAAAATGACCTGATCGGACACATCGTGGGCGAACTGCAGCTCGTGCGTCACAACGATCATCGTCATGCGCCGCTCGGCGAGGCTGCGGATGACGCGCAGCACCTCGCCCGTCAGCTCCGGGTCCAGCGCGCTCGTCGGCTCGTCAAAGCACAGCACGTCCGGCTGCAGGGCCAGCGCCCGCGCGATGGCCACGCGCTGCTGCTGCCCGCCGGAGAGCTGGCCGGGATAGCGGTCCTGCTGGGCCAGCAGGCCGACCTGCCCGAGCAGGCGGACCGCCTCGTCGTCGATGCGCTGCAGGATCGCGCGGCGGTTCGCGCGGTAGTCCGGGCGGCGCTTTGCCTGCAGGCGGCCGGCCAGCGTGACGTTTTCGCGCACGGTGTACTGCGGGAAAAGGTGGAAGGCCTGAAATACCAGCCCGAAGGGCAGTCTGCCGCCGCGCTGCGCCGCGCGGACGCCGCCGTCAAACAGCGTCTCGCCCGCCACGCGGATGCACCCGGCATCCGGCTGCTCCAGCGCGTTCAGGCAGCGCAGCAGCGTTGTCTTGCCGCTGCCGGACGAGCCGAGGATGGCCAGCGTCTGGCCCTGCTCCAGCGAGAACGAGACGTCCTGCAGGACGGGCGTCCCGCCGAAGCGCTTTTCCAGATGCTCGACTTCCAGAATGGCCATGTCCGCCCCTCCTCTCAGGAAAAATACTGCAGCCGCTTTTCGATGCGGCCGAACAGCAGCGTCAGGATGCCGTTAAAGGCCAGATAATACACGCCCGTGAAGAAGATCGGCCACAGCAGGCCGGAATAGCCGTGTGAGCCCTTCAGGAAGGCGTAGCCGGAGTAGATGAGCTCCTGCATGGAGATGATGCGCGCGATGGACGTGTCCTTCACGAGCGTGATGACCTCGTTCGAGAGCGGCGGCACGATGCGCTTGACCATCTGCAGCAGCGTGACATGGAAAAACGTCTGCGGCCCGGTCAGGCCGAGCACCTGCGCGGCCTCCTGCTGGCCCTTCGGCACGCCCTCGATGCCCGCGCGGAAAATTTCCGAGAAATAAAAGGCATAGTTCAGGATGAACGCGATGGCCGAGGCGAGGAACCGCCCCGATTCGCCGGGCGCCCACGGGCTCGTGCCCAGGAGCACGCCCGGAACATAATACAGGATCAGCAGCTGCAGCATGAGCGGCGTGCCGCGGACGATCCAGACGAGCGTCCGCGTCAGCCATTTGAGCGGCTTGAAGCGGCTCATGGAGCAGAAGGACAGCAGCAGCCCGAGCGGGAGCGCGCCTGCCAGCGTGACGGCAAAGAGCTTGAGCGTCTGCAAAAAGCCGCCGTTCATGGCGCTGAGTACGGTTTTGATCATGACTGCTGCCTCCCTGCTGCGTTCCGTTATTTCTGCTCGATCAGCGCGGCCTGCACGCCGTACTGCTCGGCCAGCGCCTGCAGCGCGCCGCTTTCCCACTGCTGCCGGAAGAATTCGTTCAGCGCCGCCGCGGCATCCGAGCCCTTGCGGAAGCCAACGCCGTACTGCTCGCCCTCCTCGGCGTTCAGCACCGGACCGATGGCCAGATCGGCGTAGTTCGTGCCCTCGCCGACCATTGCGCCCGCCATGAGCGAGTCGATGATGGCGGCGTCCGCCGTGCCGGACTTGACCTCCAGCAGGGCCGTGGCCTGATCGACGACATCCGTGTACGTCAGGCCCTTTTCCTCGGCCTGCGCCATACCGGCCGAGCCGGATTCCACAGCGAAGCGCAGCCCGCTCAGCGAGTCGACCGTGTCGTAATCCGCGGCCTTGTCCGCCGGGAGAATGACGACCTGCGCGTTGTTGCAGTAGGCATTCGAGCACGCCATGGAGGATGTGACCTCGTCCGTCAGCGTCATGCCGTTCCAGACGACGTCGATGGTCTTGCCGTCCAGCTCCATGACCTTGTTGTCCCACTCGATGGTCTGGAACTGAACCTCCACGCCGAGAGACTCGGCAAAGGCCTTTGCGAGATCGGCGTCAAAGCCAATCCAGCTGCCGTCGGCGTCCTGATAGTCCATCGGGGCGAAGTCGGTGATGCCGACGACGAGCGTGCCCTTCTGCTTGATGTAATCGAGATCGGAGCTGGCGGCCGTCTCTTTTTTCCCGCAGCCCATCAGCATGGCGGGGACGAGGGAGAGCGCAAGCGCGGAAGCGGCAAATCTGGCAAAACGGTTCATAATGAATTCCTCCAAGACGGCAGGCCGTGCCGAAATTTAATACGCTAATATAATAGCACATTAGCGTAATAAAGCAAGAGGGATTTTTTAATTCGGGAAGGATTCGGAGAAATACACAAGCGGGTAAGGATCGAGAGAAAAGAAAATAGGAAAATTGCCAATAATCGTCGTAGGGGAGGGGCATGCCCCTCCCGGCGTTATACTGCCGATTCGCACAGGCCACCGTCAAAACGGCGATGGCCTCCGACGGGATCTGTAGCGGTGTTCCCTGAGCGCCCAGTAGGGGACATTCAACCGCAGAAGTGCTCTGGTGCACCACTGCACCGCCCTGACGTGTCATTGCGAGGAGGCCGCAGGCCGACGTGGCAATCTCGGGAAGGCACTCACGATTTCGCCGATCGCTTTCCCACAATTCAGTCGGGTGCTGCGAGATTGCACCCCAAGGGCACTTCCTCGCGCTTCGCGCTCAGGGCGCCACGTCGCTTCGCTCCTCGCAATGACAAAAGGTGCTTGCCATTTTAACGGCGGCCAGTACGGGCTGTAGGTGCGCCGCCGGGAGCGGCATGCCGCTCCCCTACAACGCTCGCCCGGCGGCCTAGTGATAACGTTCCGCTTTCTGTTTTCTATTTGCTCCGCGCCCCGCCCGCTTCTTGCATCGCTGCGCGCAGTGTGCTATAATATGGTATCCCAAAAATGGAGAGAATACCGGCATGCCGAATCTGATCGAGATCACCGAATTTTCCGCCCCGGAGCTGGATGTCTACGCCCGCCTGTCCGAGGTGCAGCTCCGCAGCCGGCAGGACCCGTCGCAGGCCCTGTTCATCGCGGAGAGCCCCCTCGTCATCGGACGCGCGCTCGACGCGGGCTGTGTGCCCGTGTCCGCCCTGATGGACGGCAGCCACGTTTCCGCCGCCGCACGGGAAATTCTGGCCCGGCTCGGTGCGGACGTGCCCGTTTTCACGGCGGAGGACGCCGTGCTCACGCAGCTGACGGGCTTCCATCTCACGCGCGGCATGCTGTGCGCCATGCGCCGCCCGGCCCTGCCGGAGGCTGGGGCCCTGTGCCGGGCTGCCCGGCGGGTCGTCGTGCTTGAAAACGTGATGAACCCGACGAATCTCGGCGCGATCTTCCGCTCCGCCGCCGCGCTCAATATGGATGCCGTCCTGCTGACGGAGGCCGGGAGCGACCCGCTCTACCGCCGCGCCGTCCGCGTGAGCATGGGAACGGTGTTCCAGATCCCGTGGACGTATCTCCCGGACGGGTGGCCGGAGCCCTCAATGGGCTGGCTGCGCGCGCAGGGCTTCCGCACGGTGGCCATGGCGCTGCGCGACGATTCCGTTCCCCTGAACGACCCGCGCCTGCTGGCGGAGGAGCGCCTTGCCATCGTCCTCGGCACGGAGGGCGACGGCCTTGCGCAGGCGACGATCGACGCCTGCGATTACACGGTCCGCATCCCCATGTCCCATGGGGTGGATTCTTTGAATGTGGCTGCGGCAAGCGCAGTCGCGTTTTACCAGCTTGGGCTGCAATAGCCCCGCATCGAAAAGGAGGTTTCCATGATGCAACAGTACGATAAGATGATTCTGGCCATCCTGCAGGGCGACGACTATCACGACGCCGTCCATTCGCTCAACGAGCACGGCTTTTATGCCACGGTGCTCAACTCAAGCGGCGGCTTTCTGAAAAAGCGCAGCGTCACGCTGATGATCGGGTTGGAGAGCGCCCGCCTGGACGAGGCGCTGGCCATCCTGAAGAAGCACGGCGAGCGCACGGAAATGCGCTATGAAGCGCCGGTGCTCTCGCCGAACATGCCGCCGATCCCGCTTTCCACCGCGCCGCTGGAGATCCCGACGCGCTGCGGCGGCGTCGTGCTGTTCGTGCTGGACGTCGCGCAGAGCGCGCGCTACTGAGCGTGGAGCTTCGCTGCACGGCGGAGCGGGAGACGCACCTGCTGTCGATCCTGCGGCGGGAGCTGCAGCTTTCGTCTACGCTCGTGCGGCGGCTGAAATACTGCGGCGCCTACACCGTCAACGGCGAGCCTGCCCACACGGACCGGCTCGTCCGCCCCGGTGATGTCGTGCGTGTGTGCCTCGATGAGCCGCGGCCGGACTACCCCGCAGAGGATGGGCCGCTTTCCGTTCTCTATGAGGATGAGGCCCTGCTCGCGGTCGACAAGCCGCAGGGGATGCTCGTGCATCCGTCGTTTTCCCGCCAGACCGGCACGCTGGCCAACCGCCTGCTCGGCTATTATGACAGGACCGGGCAGGCCTGCGCCGTCCACCCGGTCAGCAGGCTCGACCGCGACACGTTCGGCGTGGTGCTGCTGGCAAAGAACGCCCACGCCCACGCGCTGCTCATTGCAGCGGAGAAGCACAAGACCTATCATGCCGCCGTGCGCGGTGTGCCGCAGCCGCCGGAGGGCATGATCGACGTGCCCATCGCGCGCCTGTCGCCGGAGAGCCTGCTGCGCTGCGTCCGCGCGGATGGCCAGCCTGCCCGCTCGGCCTACCGGACGCTCCGGACGGAGCACGGCGTCTCCCTGCTCGAGCTGCAGCCGCTGACCGGCCGGACGCACCAGCTGCGCGTGCACTGCGCGTGGCTTGGCTGCCCGATCCTCGGCGACCCGCAGTACGGCGGGGCGGAGTCCGGCGGGCCGGGACAGCAGCTTTGCGCCGTTTCCATCCGCTTCTTCCACCCGTTTTTGAAAAAATGGCTGGAAATCCGGTCGGAACAGGACGTTTCGCTTGATTTTCCGGACGGCATGGTTGTATAATAAGGGACGAACAGACTGCCGAAAAACCTGCTCAGCCGAAAGTTTCGGAGGGAAGAAAAGAGGGAAAGGAAACCGTCAGGGTGTCCTTTCGCATTCAATAACCCGCCGCAGCGGCAAAATTGCAAAATAAAAATACAAATAATAATTTTGCAATTTTGAAATCAGCTTGGCGGGAAAGCCCAAAGGGTTTTTTCGACAAGCTGAAAAACGGGCGCTGGCCCGATCATACTGGAGGAACGATTCATGTTTGACCGTTTGATTGAAATTCTCAAGGCAAATCCGCGCAAGATTGTCTTTACCGAAGGGCCGGATGCCCGCATTCTCGAGGCTGCCGACCGCCTGAAGAAGGGCGGCTTCCTCACCCCGATCCTCATCGGCGCACCCGAGGAGGTCAAGGCCGCAGCTGCCAAGGGCGGCTTCGACATCGAGGGCTTGGAGATCATCGATCCCGCGACCTATCCCGGCATGGATGAGATGGTCGAGAAGATGGTCACCCTGCGCAAGGGCAAGATGACGGCCGAGCAGTGCCGCGAGGCGCTGTCCAAGGGCAACTATTTCGGCACGATGCTCGTGAAGATGGGCTATGCGGACGCTCTGCTGGGCGGCGCGACCTATTCCACGGCTGACACCGTTCGTCCCGCCCTGCAGCTCGTCAAGACGAAGCCGGGCGCGCATCTGGTGTCCTCCTGCTTCATCCTCGTCCGCGGCGAAGAGAAGCTGGCCATGGGCGACTGCGCCATCAACATCTCCTATGAAGACACGCTCGACAAGGAAGGCAACGTTGTTGTCTCCGCTGCCGACAAGCTCGCCGAGGTCGCCGTCGAGACCGCGCGCTGCGCGCAGACGTTCGGCATCGACCCGAAGGTTGCCATGCTGAGCTTCTCCACGAAGGGCTCCGGCAAGGGCGGCACGGTTCAGCTGTCCCGCGATGCCACGGCAAAGGCCAAGGAGCTTGCGCCGGATCTTGCCATTGACGGCGAGATGCAGTTTGACGCGGCCGTTTCCCCGGTCGTCGGCCAGCTGAAGTTCCCCGGCTCCAAGGTCGCGGGCTATGCCAATACCTTCATCTTCCCGTGCATCGAGGCCGGCAACATCGGCTATAAGATCGCCCAGCGTCTCGGCGGCTATGAGGCCTACGGCCCCATCCTGCTCGGCCTGAACGCCCCGATCAACGACCTCTCCCGCGGCTGCAACGCCGACGAGGTCTACAAGATGGCCATCATCACGGCCGCCCTTGTGTAATCCGACTGATCCTTCTTCCGGGCGGGGCATCCCGCCCGGAATTTTTCCGCACCGCCGATTTTGCTGCAAATTCGATGCGGGAATTCGCTAGAATGAACACGAAAGGCGGTTGATCTCATGAATCATACACCACAGAGAACACGAAGGAAAACCACAAAAAGGAAGCAGCGGCGCCGCAAACCGCTGTGGGGCCGCTTTGCGCTCCTCGGCGCGGCGGTCCTGCTGGTGCTGCTCCTGCTGCGCTGCGGGGCGGACGAGCCGCAGCCGGGGTCCGCAGCGGCGGACGAAACGGCGGGGGAGACAACGGCGGAAACGCAGCCCGTCCCTGCGACGCAGGCGGCCGATCCGCCCTCAAAGGATGATCCGCTCCTGCTGCTCGTGAGCCGCGCGCAGCCGCTGGCGGAGGATTATGCACCGGAGCTGACGCAGCTGCACGACTGGCCCTATTCCATTGCTGCGATCGCCTATGAGCCGCTCAGGCAGATGCTGGCCGCCGGACGGGCCGAGGGGCTTTCGTTCACGGTCGCCTCGGCCTACCGCTCCACGGACAGCCAGAGGCAGCTGTTTGACGAGGACGTCGAAGCCCGCGTCAGCGAGGGCATGACGGAGGACGAGGCCAGGGAGGAGACGGCCCGCTGGACGATGCCGCCCGGCTGCAGCGAGCACGAGACCGGCCTTGCTGTCGACATCGTTGCGACGGACAACCAGCGCCTCGACGACACGCAGGAGCAGACGCCGGAGACGATCTGGCTGCATGAAAACTGCTGGCGCTTCGGCTTCATCCTTCGCTATCCCGCGGGGAAGGAGGACGTGACCGGCATCGACTATGAGTCGTGGCACTATCGCTACGTCGGCATCGAGGCCGCGCGCTACCTCACGGAGCAGCAGCTGACCTTGGATGAATTTTGGGCTTCCTGAAGGGAGAAACAGACATGATCCGACATATCGTATTCTGGAAATTCCGCCCGGATGCCGATCCGGAGCCGTTCCTGCAGGCGCTTTCTGCACTGCCGGAGCAGATCGACTGGATCCGCGGTATGCATGTGGCGCGCAGCGCAGCCCCGAACGCCGCGTGGGACGCCGCGCTCGAGGTGGACTTTGACACGCTGGAGGACGTGGCGCGCTATCGCGACGACCCGCGCCACAAGAAGGTCTCCGCCCTGTGCAAGTCCATCCGCACCGACCGCGTCAGCATCGATATCCCGCTGTGAGCGGGTGGTGGGTCTACATCCTGCGCTGCGGTGACGGCACGCTCTACACCGGCATGACCGATGACCCGGAGCGCCGCCTCGCCGCGCACCGCAGCGGGCACGGTGCAAAGTATACGCGCGGCCGCGGCCCGCTGGAGCTGGTCTACAGCGAGGCCTGTGGGACCCGCGGGGACGCCCTGCGCCGCGAGGCGGCCATCAAGCGCCTGCCGCGCGCGAAGAAGCTGCGGCTGGTCGAAAAGAAAGAAGTCCTGTGACGGGAAATGTCACAGGACTTTTTCGTTTTCGACTGTAGGGGAGCGGACAGCCGGGCCCGGCGGCGCACCGGCGCAAGAAACAGGCTGTCAGCAAAACGAGGAACGCCAAAGGTTTGTCACTGCGAGGAGCGAAGCGACGTGGCAATCTCGGGAAGGCACTGCCGATTTGGAAAGGCTATCGTTAAAATGGCACGCGCCAATTGCGTCTGTAGCGGCGGTCAGTGACCGCCTTGCAGGCTGCAGGTTTCGTGGCACGATCGCCGACCGCACACGCCAATGTAGCGGCGTTCCCTGAGCGCCCAGTAGGGGAGCATTCAACCGCGCAAGTGCTCTGGTGCACCGCTGCACCCGCCTGACGTGTCATTCCGAGGAGCGAAGCGACGTGGGAATCTCGCAGTACCCGGCTGGATGACAGGAAAGCCGCGGCGAAATCGTAACTGCCTGCACGAGATTGCCACGGCCCCTTCGGGGCCTCGCAATGACAAATCTGGGAACCTGCATGGTCGGCGGAACTGCTTCAAAATTTGCAACTGCCAATGGCGCTCAGGTAGCGCCGCTACAGACGCAATCGGTTTGTGCGTTTTTTCGGTAGCCCGTGCGAACTGCAAGTGCCTTCCCGAGATTGCCACGGCCCCTTCGGGGCCTCGCAATGACAAATCTGGGAACCTGCATGGTCGGCGGAACTGCTTCAAAATTTGCAACTGCCAATGGCGCTCAGGTAGCGCCGCTACAGACGCAATCGGTTTGTGCGTTTTTTCGGTAGCCCGTGCGAACTGCAAGTGCCTTCCCGAGATTGCCACGGCCCCTTCGGGGCCTCGCAATGACACATCAGGAGAATGCGGCGGTGCACCAGAGCACTTCCGCGGTTGAATATCTCTGTACAAGGCGCTCGCTCCCCGTAAAGGGGACGCCGCATCCGTAAGGCGGCAAAGCCGCCAACGGCTGCGCAGTGAGCGCCGCTACAGACGCAATTGGTTTTTACCGTTTTAACGGCAGCTTGTACGGATCGTTCGTGCAGCGCCGGGCCCGGCTGTCCGCTCCCCTACAACGCACGGCAGGGCACGGCAGGCGGCCTCGCAGAGCTTTCCGCCGATCTATTCAGCGCAGCGGCTCCTCATAGCCCGCGAGCTTGCGGCCCATGAGCACGCCCATGGCGGAGGCCATCATCAGGCCGCGCGTCCAGCCGGACGAATCGCCGAGGCAGTACAGGTGCGCCACGTTTGTCTTGAGGTCCGGGGTCATCTTGACCTTGTTGCTGTAGAACTTCAGCTCCGGGGAGTACAGCAGCGTCTCATAGCTGGCAAAGCCCGGCACGACCTGATCCATGGCCTGAATGAAGCCGATGATGTTGATCATGGCGCGGTAGGGCATACCGGCGGTGATGTCGCCCGCGACGGCGTCCGGCAGTGTCGGGCGGACGTTCGAAAACGCCAGCTCCTTCGGCCAGGTGCGCTTGCCGTCGAGAATGTCGCCGAAGCGCTGCACGAGGATGTGGCCGTCGGCCAGCATGTTCGTCAGCTCACCGACCTTCTGGGCGTAGGCGATGGGCTGGTTAAACGGGTAGGTGAAGTTGTGCGAGCACAGGATGGACAGGTTCGTGTTGTCGGACTTCAGGTCCTTGTAGCTGTGGCCGTTCACGACGGCGAGGTTCTTGTCATAGTTCTCCTGGCTGACAAAGCCGCCGGGATTCTGGCAGAATGTGCGGACCTTGTTCTTGAACGGCTGCGGATAGCCGACGAGCTTGGACTCGTAGAGGACGCTGTTGACCTCCTCCATGACCTCGTTGCGGACCTCGACGCGCACGCCGATGTCCACGGTGCCGGGCTGATGGGCGATGTCGTACTTCGCGCACAGGGATTCCAGCCATTCCGCGCCGCGGCGGCCTGCCGCAATGACGACGTCGTCGGCATAGATCGTCTCGCGCGTGCCGCCGCGCGTCGGCTCCACGATGACGCCCTTGCACAGCGGGCCATCGAGCACGAGATCGACGCAGCTGTGGCCGAAGAGCATGTCGACGCCCTTGGCACGCAGGTCGTTCTCCAGCGCAAGGTAGAGCTCCTGCGCCTTTTCAGTGCCGAGGTGGCGGATGGGGCAGTCGACGAGCTTCAGGCCTGCGCGAATGGCGCGGCGGCGGATGATGCGGATCTTATCGGGGTCGGACACGCCCTCCACATGGGGATCTGCGCCGAATTCGAGGTAGATCTGGTCCGTATAGTCAATGAGGGACTGGGCAAAGTCCGGGCCGACGAGGTTCGGGAAATCGCCGCCGACCTCGTGGTTCAGCGAGAGCTTGCCGTCCGAGAACGCGCCTGCGCCGGAGAAGCCGGTCGTGATGTTGCAGGGCTGGCAGTTCACGCACTTCTGCGTCTTGCTCTTCGGGCAGGAGCGCTTTTCCACGCTCTGGCCCTTTTCGACCATCAGAATCTTCTTGTGTGCGCCGCGGCGGAACAGCTCGACGGCCGTAAAGATGCCGGCAGGACCGGCACCAACAATGATCAGATCATACTTTTCCATAGAAACTCCTTTGTGCTGCGGTATTGTTGGTTTATTTGAATGTTATTCTTCCTTCAGAAGGGCCTCTCCGGCCTTGTAGATGTCGCCTGCGCCGACGGTCAGGATCAGGTCGCCCTTCTGCGCAGCCCCGCGGAGATAGGCCGTGACCTCAGGGAGCGTCTCAAAGTAGACGCTGCCGGGAATGCAGCGCGCCAGATCGCGGGAGGAGATGCCGATGGTGTTGCTCTCGCGGGCGGCGTAGATCTCGGCCAGAACGGCGACGTCCACGCGCTTGAGCTCGCGGACAAAATCGTCGAACAGGGCCTTCGTGCGCGTGTAGGTGTGCGGCTGGAACGCGAGGATCACGCGCTGATAGCCCATGTGGGCCACGGCGTCGATGAGGGCGTGCAGCTCGCCGGGATGGTGGGCATAGTCGTCATAGACGTCCGCGCCGTGGTACGTCCCCTTGAACTCCATGCGGCGGCCCGCGCCGTGGAACGAGGCAAGGCCCGCGGCGACATCCGCGCCTTCCACGCCCATGACCCATGCGGCGCTTGCGGCGGCCAGCGCATTATAGACATTGTGGCGGCCGTAGACCTGCAGATCCACATGGCAGTAGCGCTTACCGAAGCAGATAATGTCAAACGAGCGCAGGTCCTCGGAAAGCCCCTCGGGGTGGATATCGTTGTGCGCATCGATGCCAAAGGAGAGGTAGTGCAGATCCGAGAGCGTCTGCACGGTATTTGCATCGTCGCCGTTGGCGATGACATGGCCCGTACGCGGCACGAGGCCCGCAAATTTGCGGAACGAGCGCTTCACGGCGTCAAGGTCCTTGAAATAGTCCAGATGGTCGGCCTCAATGTTGTTCACGATGGCGACGGTGGGGTAGAAATTCAGGAACGAGTCGCAGTATTCGCAGCTCTCCATGATAATGGTGTCGCCGGAGCCGACGCGGTGGCCTGCGTGCAGCAGCGGGAGATAGCCGCCCATCATAACGGTCGGGTCGCGCTGCGCCTGCATGAAAATATGCGTCAGCATGCCGGTCGTGGTGGTCTTGCCGTGTGTGCCGGACACGCAGATGGCGTTTTTATATTCGCGCATGATCACGCCCCAGGCCTGCGCCCGCTCAAACACGGGGATGCCCTGCGCACGGGCCGCGGCGACCTCGGGATTGTCGTTGTGGGCGGCGGCCGTGCGGATAATGCAGTCCGCGCCCTGAATATTCTCGGCGCGGTGGCCGATGTGCACTTCGATGCCCTTGGCGACCAGCTCGTCGGTGGAGACGGAGGCGTTCATGTCCGAACCGGTGACCGTGATGCCCATGCCGCGCAGCACCAGTCCGAGCGGACGCATGGAAACGCCGCCGATGCCGATCAGATGGATGTGCTTGCCGGGGACAAGGTAGCTGTCCAGCCGTTTGAGATTGCTTGCCATATTCATTCCTCCTGCTTCGGAAAGCCGCACAGTTGACCGCACGCCGGAAAAACTCTGGGTCAGCGGCCAAAACTCTCCTTCTATATTATAATAGAAAACCCCGGATTTTACAAGGGTTCTGCAGGGAAAACCGGAAGTTCCCGCAGCTCATCCGGCAGCAGCTCCTCCGGCAGGCGGAACGTGAGGCTGCGCCCGTCCGGGTGCGGCACGCGCAGCCGCCAGGCATAGAGGGCAATGCCGCCCGGCGCGGCCTGCGCGCCGTATTTCCGGTCGCCGCAGACAGGGCAGCCGCGTGAGCCGAGCTGAACGCGGATCTGGTGCGTCCGGCCCGTGAGCAGCTGCAGGTGCAATGCGGCGCGGCCGTCCGGCAGCAGGCGCAGCGGCGTGCAGATCAGGCGTGCCTCGCGTACCCCGGCCCGCGTGCGCCGCACGACGTAGGTTTTGTTGCGCGCGCGGTCGTGGAACAGCAGGTCATAAAGCTCCTCCGGCTCTTTGCACGGCGCGCCCTCGGCCAGCGCGAGATATTCCTTGCCGGCCGTGAGGTGCGCCGAGAGAAAGGCCGCCGCCTCGCGGGTCTTGGCAAAGACCATCACGCCGGGCACGTCGCGGTCGAGCCGGTGCACCGGGAAGACCGCGCGCGGCGCAAGCAGCGAGGCCATGCTCTCCTGCCCGGAGCTGTCCGCGGCGGAAAGCACGCCGCGCGGCTTGCAGCACACGACGAGCTGCGCATCTTCATAGAGGATCATGTCCCGTCCCTCCCGCGTCTCAAAATACGCTCCATTTTACTCCGAAGTGTTCGAAATTGCAAGTCCTGTTTTTGGGGAAGCTCTGCCTCAATCATCTGCGGCGTATGACGGAGCTTTTCCGCCGATCCATCGGTTCGAAAAGCTTGACGTACACAAAGTACGCCTGCACTTTCCAAACCTCGACTCGACGAAAAATCTCTCGCCATCCGCTCTTGCTGATTGAATCAGAGCTTCCCTTAGCTCTTGACAATCCTATTCTGTGTTCGCTATACTGGGAGAAAAAGAGGGTGATATGCATGCAGACGATGCGCGAGGATGCGGAGACGATCCTGCGCGAGGCCGTTGCGGCCGCGCAGCCGGGCCGGCTTGTGCGGGAGGCGCTGGCAGCGGAGCGGCTGACGGGCAGGATCGTGCTCCTTGCGGCGGGAAAGGCGGCGTGGGCCATGGCACAGGCCGCCTGTGCCTGTGTGCCCGTCCGGCGGGGCATTGTCATTACCAAGGACGGCCATCTCGGCGGGGCACTCCCGCCGCTTGAGCTGGCGGAGGCCGGGCACCCCGTGCCGGATGCGCGGGCCTTTGCTGCGGCGCGCCGCGCGCTGGCGCTCACGCAGGGGCTGACGGCGGAGGACACGGTCCTTGTGCTGCTGTCCGGCGGAGCCAGCGCCCTGTTCGAGCTGCCGCTCGTGCCGGAGGCGCGCCTGCGGGAGATCACGCAGCGGCTCCTGCGCAGCGGGGCGGATATCGCGGCGATGAACGCCGTGCGCAAGCGCCTCTCCGCCGTGAAGGGCGGCCGCTTTGCGCAGCACTGCGCCCCGGCGCGCGTTGTATCCATCCTGCTGTCGGACGTGCTGGGCGACCGGCCGGACGTCATCGGCTCCGGTCCCGCCGTGCCGGATCCCTCGACGAGCGGAGAGGCGCTGGAGGCCGCCGCGCAGGCGGGCCTGCTGCCGGATGCCGCGCTGGAGGCCCTGCTCCGGCAGGAGACGCCCAAGCTTCTGGAAAACGCCCGCTGGCATGTGGTCGGCGGCGTGCGGCTGCTGTGCGCCGCGGCAGAAGAGACGTGCCGCAGGCTCGGCTATGCGCCGTTCGTGCTGACGGACCGCCTGAGCTGCTAGGCGCGGGAGGCCGGGCGCTTCCTTTCGGCGGCCGCGCAGTATCATGTGGGCCGCGGGAAGGCGCTTGCCCTGCTGGCGGGCGGCGAGACCGTCGTCCATGTGACGGGCAGCGGTCTCGGCGGGCGAAACCAGGAGCTGGCGCTCGCGGCCGCGCCGGGGCTGGAGGGACTTTCGGACGCCGCCGTGTTCAGCTTCGGCAGCGACGGCACGGACGGGCCGACGGATGCCGCGGGCGGCTATGCCGACGGCCGGACGGCGGCCATTCTGCGCGCTCTCGGCCGCACGGCGGAGGCGTGGCTGGATGATAACGACGCCTGGCATGCGCTGGCGCAGACCGGCGGCCTGCTGCGTACCGGCCCGACGGGCACGAACGTCAACGACCTTTCTGTGCTGCTGATCGGAAAACCGAGGTTGACTTTTTGATAAAATTTAGTAAGATATAGGTGTTCTTGCTTGTGAAATTAACCCCGGGAGGCTTTTCCAATGAAAAAATGGCATACTGTGCAGGATTATCTGGTCATCGTGTTCTGCGCCTGTCTGCTTGCCCTGAGCTACCACCTCTTCGTGTTCCCCAACGAGTTCGCGCCGTCCGGCCTGCCGGGCATCGCGACCATCATCCAGCATGTGTTCCATTTTAAGGTCGGCTATATGACGATCCTCATCAACGTCCCGCTCGTCCTGCTGACGTATTATATCGTAGACCACCGCTATGCCGTGTTGTCCGCGACGTTTGCAGTCGTGTTTTCCGTCGTGCTGCTGGCGCTGGATTATGTCAACCTCGCGCCGTTTGAGTACCATACGACTACCGGCACGAGCACGATCCTTGCGCCCATCGCGGGCGGCGTCATCAGCGGCTTCTGCTATGGCATGGTCATGCGCCGCGACTCCAGCACCGGCGGCACGGACCTGCTGGCGGCGCTCGTCCACCATGTCCGCCCGGAGATGCATATCATCTGGATCGTGTTTGCCATCAACGCCATCGTCGCGGCCCTGTCCTACTTCGTCTATGATTTCAAGATCGAGCCGGTCATTCTCTGCCTGATCTACTGCTTCCTGTCCAGCCACGTCGGCGATACGATGATCAAGGGCTTCAAGGAGGCCGTGAAATTCGAGATCGTCACGGATAAGCCGGAGGAGCTTTCCGCCGAGCTGCTCAAGCATATGAAGCACGGTGTCACGGAGATCCCGGCCGTCGGCGGCTTCACGCATTCGAACAAGACGCTGCTCATCTGCGTCGTGAACCGCCACCAGATCGTGGCGTTCCAGCGCATCATCCAGCAGTTCCCCGGCTCGTTTGCCTACCTCAGCTCCGTGAAGGAGACCATGGGCAACTTCGCCCACATCAAGCGCTGAAGCGGAAAAGAATCTGCGCGCCCCGGCCCCGGGGCACGCTTTTTGCGTGACTGCCAGCTATGTGCTGCCGATTCGTACAGACTACCGTTAAAACGGCGATAGCCTCCGATTTGTCATTGCGAGGGCGCTTTGCGCCCGTGGCAATCTCGGGAAGGCACTGTCGATTTATACCGACTGCCGGGCAAACGCACGCGCCTTGTAGGGGAGGGGACAGCCGGGCCCGGCGGTACGCTGCCGAGCCGAACAGGCTATCGTTAAAATGGCAAACGCCAAAGTATGGGGTGTAGCGGCGTTCCCTGAGCGCCTTGCAGGCCCCAAGTTTGGTGGTATGATTGCCGACCGCACGCGCCTTGTAGAGGGCGGCGTTCTCAACGCTATGCCGCGTAAAGTTACCGTATTCGCCGGGAGTGCCCTGTGATCCGGCCGGATACTGCGAGATTGCCACGTCGCTTCGCTCCTCGCAATGACAAATCCGGAGGCTTTGCGCCGCTGAATTTGTGCCGTGATCATTGCCAGTCTGCAAGGCGCTCGCTGAGCGCCGCTACAGACGCAATCGGCGTTTGCTATTTTAACGACAGTCGGTACAAATCGGCAGTTGGCGCGCCGCCTATAAGCCATAAAAACATCCCGGATGCGGCTGCATCCGGGATCAGCTTGTCAAAAAAGTCCTTTCAGACTTTTTCGCCAAACTGCTTTCAGAATTGCAAAATCAATTTTTGTAGTACTATTTTGCAATTCTGCCGCTGCGGCGGGTTATTTAACGCGAAAGGAAACCCTGACGGTTTCCTTTCACACTTTTCTTCCCTCCGAAGCTTTTGGCTTGGCAGTTTTTTGACAGTCTGAGCGCTTTTTCAGTTCAGCAGCAGGACGCTCGCAATGCCAAAGTAGATCAGCAGAGACAGCGCGTCGACGATCGTCGTGATGAACGGGCTTGCCATGACGGCCGGGTCGAAGCCGAGCTTTTTGGCAAGCATCGGCAGCGCGCAGCCAATCACCTTAGCCACAAGCACCGTCAGCGCCATGGTGGCGCATACGACCAGCGCAACGAGGCAGGTGACATCCTTGTTGCCGAGCATCAGCCGGTCGACGAGCATGATCTTGGCAAAGCAGGCGGCTGCCAGCGAGATGCCGCAGAGCACGGCCGTGCGGATCTCCTTCCACACGACGCGCGGCAGATCGGAAAACTCGATCTCGCCGAGCGACAGCGCGCGGATGACCGTGACGGAGGACTGCGAGCCGGAGTTGCCGCCCGTGTCCATGAGCATGGGGATGAAGGCCGTCAGTGCGACCTGCGCGGCCAGCGCGCTTTCAAAATGCGTGATGATCAGGCCCGTGAACGTGGCCGAGACCATCAGCAGCATGAGCCAGGGGATGCGGTGCTTGAAGAGGTCGAACGTGGACGAGCGGAGATACGTCTTGTCCGACGGCGTCATGCCGCCCATGATCTCCATGTCCTCCGTGGCCTCGTCTTCCATGACGTCCATGGCGTCGTCGAAGGTCACGATGCCGACCATGCGGTTCTCCGTGTCCACGACCGGCAGGGCGAGGAAGTTGTATTTCGAGAACATGCGGGCAACTTCTTCCTGATCGGTGTGCGTATGGACGGAGATGACGTTCGTCTCCATGATCTTGTCGACGGTCTCGTCGTCGTCCTGCGCCAGCAGCAGGTCCTTGACGGAGACGAGACCGATGAGCGTGCGGTTCTTGGTGACGTAGCAGGTGTAGATCGTCTCTTTGTCGACGCCCGTGCGGCGGATGCGGAGGATGGCCTCCTCCACGGTCATGCCGGGGCGCAGCGAGACATATTCCGTTGTCATGATGGAGCCTGCGGAATTCTCGGGGTAGCGCAGGATCTCGTTGATGTCCTTGCGCATGTCGGGGTCCGCCTGCGAGAGGATGCGGCGCACGACATTTGCGGGCATTTCCTCCACGATATCGACGGCATCGTCGACATACAGCTCGTCGAGCACCTCGCGCAGCTCGGAGTCCGAAAAGCCGCGGATGAGCAGCTCCTGCGCGTCCGGCTCCATTTCGACGAACGTCTCGGCCGCCAGCTCCTTCGGCAGCAGCCGGAACAGCAGCGGCAGGCGGGATTCCTCCAGCCCGTCAAAGACCGAGGCGATATCCGCGGGATTCATCGTGGATAGAATGTCGCGGATCGTGGAATACTTCTTTTCCACGAGCAGCGCCTCAAGCGTGCTCTCTACGGTTACGGTGTGATCTGCCATTTTCCGGTTCCCTCCTGATTCTTCATAGTACGGTCAGAGATTCGGAAGCGGGCACGGCAGGCCGAATATCGAATGATTAACGGGAACGCACCGCATGGACGCGGGCGTCCTTTTTCGTACTTCGGCCTACGCCAGTACCATTGCCACTCCCAGCATCCATGACGTTCCCTCCTTTTGGGCTGAAAATTTTTGAAAAGGCCCTATCTCTTATCATATTGCCGCGCGGCGCGTTTGTCAAGCGAAACCGCGGAAAAATCCCTTTTGTTTTTTGCGATCTTATGGTAAAATAGAAGAAAAACCGGAAAACGGAGTGGAAAACCTTGAACACGATCCGCATCTATGAAACGGACTCGCACGCCCGGCGGCTGCAGGCGCGCGTGCTCTCCTGCGAGGAGAGCGAAAACGGCTGGCTCGTGGAGCTGGACCGCACGATCTTTTATCCCACGGGCGGCGGCCAGCCCTGCGACATGGGCACGCTCGGCGGCGCAGACGTCACGGAGACGCTCCTGCGCGGCGAGACGGTGCTGCACCGCTGCACGGCGGCTCTGCCGGCCGGTGCAGACGTGACGGGCGAGATCGACTGGGCGCGGCGGCTGGACCTCATGCAGCAGCACTCGGGTGAGCATCTCGTCTCCGGCCTCATCCACGCGCGCTTCGGCTATGAGAACGTCGGCTTCCACCTCGGCGCGGACCTTGTGACGATCGATTTTAACGGCGAGGTGGACGAGCAGGCCCTGCAGGAGCTGGAGCGCGCCGCGAACGAGGCCGTCTGGGCCGATTTTGCGCCGCATATCTGGTATCCGGAGCCGGACGAGCTGGCGCACCTCCCATACCGCAGCAAAAAAGCGCTGACGGGCGCGGTGCGCCTCGTGCAGTTCGGGGACATCGACCTGTGCGCCTGCTGCGGCACCCATGTGGCCCACACGGGCGAGATCGGCCTCATCAAGCTGTTCAGCACGACGCATTTCCGCGGCGGCTCGCGCATCGAGATGGCCTGCGGCGGCCGTGCCCTTGCCGTGCTGAACGCCCTTTGCGCCCAGAACCGCGACATCTCCGTCCGCCTGTCGGCAAAGCCCGTGCAGACGGCCGCCGCCGTGGCGCGATTGGCCTCCGAGCGGACGGAGGCGCAGCAGCGCGCCGCCGCGCTGGAGGACCGCCTGTTTGCCCTGCTGGCACAGGACGGGCAGACGCTCCGCTTTGAGCCGCCCATGCCGCCGGAGAGCGTGCGCCGTCTGGCGGACGCCATGGTCCGGGCGAACGGAGCGCGCTGCGCCGTGTTTGCCGGGCAGGACGGCGCGTGGCACTATGCCATGGCCGACCCGTCGGGCGACCTGCGCGGCCTTGTAAAGCGGCTCAACGCCGCGCTGCAGGGCCGGGGCGGCGGAAAGCCCGGCTTTGTGCAGGGCTCGCTCGCCGCGTCCCGCACGGACATCGAGGCATTTTTTACGGCGGAAAGCTGCAGTATGCCTGACCCGGCGTGAGCGCCGTGCCGCTGCGCGCGGCCAGCTCTGAAACGGTCAGAAATTCATAGCCCTGCGCCTGCAGGGCGTCAATGACACGCAGCGCGGCCGTCACGCTCGAGTCCGTCAGGTCATGCATCAGAATCACGGATCCCGGCTCCACGTGGCGCAGGATATGTGCCGTCACGGCGTCGGCATCGTGCACGCGCCAGTCCTCCGGGTCGACGGACCAGAGGATGACAGGCAGATCGGCGCAGGCCGTCTGCTGCAGCACGGCCGCGTCATACAGCCCGCCGGGCGGGCGCAGCAGCGTCGGCGCGCGGCCCGTTGCCTCCATGAGCTTGCGGCGGGCCTCGGAAAGGTCGCGGCAGACCTCGGCGCGGCTCATGGAAGTAAAATACGAATGCGTGTCGCCGTGCGTGCCGGTCTCGTGTCCCTCGGCGGCGATGCGCGCGGCCAGCTCCGGATACAGATCGATCCGGTAGCCGCAGAGAAAGAACGTCGCATGCACGCCGCGTGCGGCAAGCCCGTCCAGCAGGCGCTCCGTAAGTGCGCCCGACGGTCCGTCGTCAAACGTCAGCGCCACGCAGGGATGCTCCGCTGCATGGCCGCGCGGGAGCAGGACGGCCAGCGCGGCAAGCAGGCATAACAGCCGTTTCATGCAGCCACCTCCCAGAACAGAAGAAATTCGTCTCCGAGGTAGTATGCGCGGAAACCGATGAATTATTGAAGAGGGCAGCACCGCATCATGCAGGGAAGATGCAGGGATGCGGTGCAGCCCTGAAAGGAAACGACAATGATCCAGGTGATCTGCCCCGTATGCGGGGCAGCGCTCGCGCCGCAGGGCGCGGCATGGCGCTGCACGCAGGGGCACTGCTTTGATGTGGCAAGACAGGGTTATGTAAATCTGTTAACCGTAACGCAGAAGCACTCGCGCCATCCCGGCGACACGCGGGAGATGGTCGCGGCGCGGCGCGCGTTCCTGGATGCGGGCTGGTATGCGCCCATTGCCAAAACGCTGGCAGACCTTGTGCGCCGCTTCTGCCCGGAGGCAGCTTCCGTGCTGGACGCGGGCTGCGGTGAGGGCTATTACCTCTCGCAGCTCGGCTGGGTCCCGGAGCGCTGGGGGATCGATATCTCCCGTGACGCCGTGCGCTATGCCGCCGTGCGGGACCGCAGCGCCCACTGGCTCACGGCCACGGCGGCCCATCTGCCGTTTGCGGACGGCGGGTTCGACTGCGTGCTGTCCATGTTCGCCCTGACGGCCGGGGCGGAGTTCTTCCGCGTGCTGCGGCCGGGCGGCATCTTTGTGCAGGTGCTGGCGGGGCAGGGCCATCTTCCGGGGCTGAAGTCCATCATCTATTCCGCGCATGTAGAGAAGGAAAAGATACTCCACCCGGCGCTGCCGGGCTTTGGGCTGCTGCACACGCAGACGCTGCGCTTTTCATTCTCCCTGCCGGATGCGCAGAGCGTGCACGACCTGCTGTATATGACGCCGCATGTCTGGCGCATCACGAAGCGAGGCGCAGAGGCGCTGGCGCAGACCGCGCAGCTGACGGATACGGCGGAGGTCATCTTCAACATCTACGGTAGACAAGAGGCCGGGAATCTGCTAGAATAAGGACAAGGATCAAATACGGAGAGTGGAGCATGCTGGATAAGCTGAAACAGGTCGAGGACCGCTACGAGGAGCTGTGCGCCCGCGCGGAGCAGCCGGATTTTTACGCCGACCCGAAAAAGGCGGCGGCGTGGCTGCGCGAGCAGAAGGAGCTGGCCCCCATCGTCGCGGCCTACCGCGCCTACTGCGCGGCGCAGCGGGATATGCAGGATGCCGCGGAGCTCATGACCGGGCAGACCGACGCTGAGTTGAAGGCCCTGTGCCAGGAGGAGCTGACCGGCGCAAAGAAGCGCGCCGCCGCACTCGAGCAGGAGCTGAGAGTTCTGCTGCTGCCCCATGACCCGAACGACGGCAAGAACGTCATCCTCGAGATCCGCCCCGGCGTGGGCGGCGAGGAGAGCGCCCTGTTTGCGCACAGCCTGTTCCGGATGTACAGCCTCTATGCCGCCGCGCGCGGCTGGACCGTGGAGCTGCTGAACTATAACGAGACGGAGCTCGGCGGCATCAAGGAGGCGGACTTCATGATCTGCGGCGCGGGGGCCTATTCCCGGCTGAAGTTCGAGTCCGGCGTGCACCGCGTGCAGCGCGTGCCCGAGACGGAGTCCGGCGGCCGGGTGCACACGTCCACGGCGACGGTCGCCGTCCTGCCCGAGATGGAGCAGGCCGATGTGGACCTCCGGCCGGAGGACATCGAGATGCAGGTCTATCGCTCGTCCGGCGCGGGCGGCCAGCACATCAACAAGACGTCGTCTGCCGTGCGTCTCATCCACAGGCCGACCGGCATCGTCGTGGCCTGTCAGGAGGAGCGCAGCCAGTTCCAGAACCGCGAGCGCTGTATGATGATGCTCTCCTCGAAGCTCTACCAGCTCGAGCAGGAGCGCATCGAGTCGGCCGTCTCGTCCGAGCGCCGCAGCCAGGTCGGCAGCGGCATGCGCAATGAAAAGATACGCACCTATAATTTCCCGCAGAGCCGTGTGACCGATCACCGCATCGGCCTGACGCTCTATCAGCTGGATTCTATTCTGAACGGCGGGCTTGACCCGATCCTTGACGCGCTCATCGCGGCGGATCAGGCCGAAAAGCTCCGCCGCAGCGAAAGCAGTGACAAATCATGAAAACACAAATGCTCTCGGCGCAGCGTCCGGAGGACATTGCCGCCGCAGCCGGGCTGCTGCGAAACGGCAAGCTCGTCGCCATCCCGACCGAGACCGTCTACGGCCTCGGGGCAAACGGGCTGGACGAGAACGCCGTGCTGCGCATCTTCGAGGCGAAGGGGCGTCCGCAGGACAACCCCCTCATTCTGCATATCTCCGAGCCGAAGGAGCTGGAGTCGATCTGCCATGACATCCCCGCGCAGGCGTGGCTGCTGGCGGAGCACTTCTGGCCCGGCCCGCTGACGATGGTGCTGCCCGTCCGCGACCTCGTGCCGAAGCGCACGACGGCAGGGCTGGATACCGTCGCCGTCCGCTGCCCGAAAACGGCCGCGACGCGCGAGCTCATCCGGCTGGCGGGCGTGCCCATCGCTGCGCCGTCGGCCAACCGCTCCGGCAAGCCCTCGACCACGACGGCGGCCCACGTTCTGCATGACATGGACGGCCGCATCGAGGCCATTCTGGACGGCGGCCCGTGCGAGGTCGGCGTGGAATCCACGATCGTCGACCTGACGGGCGAGCGCCCGCGCCTGCTGCGCCCGGGCGGCGTTACGCCGGAGGAGCTGCGCGCTCTGCTCGGCGAGCTGGACATCGACCGCGCCGTGCTCGGTCAGATCTCGAACGACGCCGTCGTGCGCGCTCCCGGCATGAAGTACAAGCACTATGCCCCGTCGGCGGAGGTCTATATCATCTCCGGCAGCAGCGAGGCGGCCGCGCGCTATATCCGCCGCCGCTTCGGCCCCGGCGACGCCGTTCTGTGCTTTGCCGAGGAGCTGCCGCTCTATGACGGCTGCAATCCGACGGCCTACGGCTCTGAAAACGACGTGCGCACGCTGTCTGCCGGGCTGTTTGCCGCCCTGCGCGACCTTGACCGGCCGGATATCCGCACGATCTATGCCCGCTGCCCCGAGGGCGGCGGCGTAGCCTATGCCGTCGGCAACCGCCTGAAAAAGGCGGCGGCCTTCCGCGTGGTCGACGCGGAGCACGAGGCATGAAAATTCTCGGCATCACCGGCGGAAGCGGCAGCGGGAAAACGACGCTGCTGCGCGCCGTGGAGCAGCTGGGCGGCCTCGGTCTCGACTGCGACGCCATTTATCATTGCCTGCTCGAAACGGACGATGCCCTTGTCGCCGCCATCGGCGCGCGCTTTCCCGGCACGGTCCGGGACGGCCGGGTCGACCGCCCGGCGCTGGCCGCCGTCGTGTTTGCCGATCCGGCGGAGCTTGCGGCCCTCGATGCCCTGACGCATGAGGCCGTTGCGCGCGAGGTACGGCGGAGGCTTTGGCAGTCGGAGGCACCGTTTGCCGCCATCGACGCCATCGGCCTGTTCGAAAGCGGCCTTGCTTCCCTGTGCGACGAGACGGTCTGCGTGCTTGCGCCCGAGGAAACGCGCATCGAGCGGCTCATCCGGCGCGACGGCATTTCCCGCGAGCGCGCTCTTGCCCGCATCCGGGCACAGAAGAGCGACGAGGCCCTGCGGGCCCAGTGCGGCCATGCCCTGTGGGCGGACGCGCCGACGCCGGAGGCATTTCAACAACAATGTGAGCAATTTCTGAAAGGAGTTTTGATGATGGAAGAAACCAAGAAGTTCGCAAAGGAGCGCGAAGCGCTGCTTTCCAGCCCCAAGAACGGCTATGACCGCATTTCCGAGGCGGACCTTGCCGCGATGGAGTCCTACTGCAAGGAGTACATGAAATTCATCAGCGACTGCAAGATGGAGCGCGAGGCCGTCAAGTGGACGATCGAGGCCGCTGAGAAGGCCGGCTTCCGGGAACTGAAGCCCGGCATGCAGCTGAAGCCCGGCGACCGCGTCTACGGCAACAACCACAATAAGAGCGTTATCTTTGCCGTCGTCGGCAGCGAGAGCCTGAACGAGGGCACGCACATCTGCGCGGCCCACATCGATTCCCCGCGTCTGGACCTGAAGCCGAATCCCCTGTATGAGGATGCGGGCATGGCCTATTTCAAGACGCATTACTACGGCGGCATCAAGAAGTATCAGTGGACGACGACCCCGCTGGCCATCCACGGCGTCGTGGCAAAGAAGGACGGCACCGTCGTCACCGTGACCGTCGGCGAGGAGCCGGGTGATCCCATCTTCTGCGTGACCGACCTGCTGGTCCACCTGTCTGCTGACCAGATGCGCAAGACGCTGGCCGAGGGCGTGACGGGCGAGAACCTGCGCATCCTGCTCGGCAGCCGCCCGCTGAAGGACGACGAGGGCGCAGACCGCGTGAAGTTCGCCATCCTGATGCTCCTGAACGAGAAGTACGGCCTGACGGAGGAGGACTTCCTCTCCGCCGAGCTGACCATGGTCCCCGCAGGCCCTGCGCGCGAGGTTGGCTTCGACCGCAGCCTCATCGCCGCCTACGGCCATGACGACCGCGTATGCGCCTATGCCGCCTTCAAGCCGCTGCTGGACCTCGGCACCCCGGTCAAGACGGCCGTGTGCGTGCTGGCCGACAAGGAGGAGATCGGCTCCGTCGGCATCTCCGGCATGCAGAGCCAGTATTTCGAGATGTTCATGGAGGACCTGTGCGAGGCGGCGGGCGCAAGCAAGCGCCGCTGCTTCGAGCATTCGTTCTGCCTGTCCGCAGACGTCAGCAACGCGTTTGACCCGCTGTATGCCGAGACCTGCGACCCGACGAACAACACGAAGATCAACTACGGCACCGGCATCTTCAAGTATACCGGCGCGCGCGGCAAGTCCGGCAGCTCCGACGCGGCCGCCGAGGTCATGGGCTATGTGCGCCGCATCTTTGCGAAGCACGACGTCATCTGGCAGACCGGCGAGCTCGGCAAGGTCGACCAGGGCGGCGGCGGCACGGTCGCCTGCTACATGGCAAACCGCAACATCGAGACCGTCGATGCCGGCGTCCCGGTGCTGTCCATGCATGCCCCGATGGAGATCGTCTCCAAGCTGGATACCTACATGACCTTTAAGGGCATGAAGGTCTTCTACGAAGAAAACTGATCTGTCCTGCCCCGCTTTGGAGCTCCAAAGCGGGGCAGCGTTTTTGCACGATGAGTAGCCCCACCCGGCTCTGCAGGAACAATCGGTACAGGTTGGCGTTAAAATGGCACCAGCCCCGAATTGTCATTGCGAGGAGGCCGCAGGCCGACGCGGCAATCTCGGGAAGGCATTGCCGATTCGCACTGGCTGCCGATAAAAACGCATTGACCAATTGCGTGCGTCTGTAGCGGCGCTCAGTGAGCGCCATGCGGGATGGCAATGATCACGGCACAAATTCAGTGGCGCAATGCCCCCGGATTTGTCATTGCGAGGCCCCGAAGGGGCCGCGGCAATCTCGGGAAGGCATTGCCGATTCGCACTGGCTGCCGATAAAAACGCATTGACCAATTGCGTGCGTCTGTAGCGGCGCTCAGTGAGCGCCATGCGGGATGGCAATGATCACGGCACAAATTCAGTGGCGCAATGCCCCCGGATTTGTCATTGCGAGGCCCCGAAGGGGCCGCGGCAATCTCGGGGAGGCAGTTACGATTTCGCCGAGGCTGCCCTGTTATCGGACTGGGCACTGCGAGATTCCCACGTCGCTTCGCTCCTCGGAATGACAATTCGGGGGCATTCACCATTTTAACGATGCCGTGTACCGGCTGTTAGTGCTTACCAGGCGGTCACTGACCGCCGCTACAGACGCAATCGGTGCATGCTGTTTCAACGGCGGCCTGTACAATCTGCGAGTGCCTTCCCGAGATTGCCACGTCGCTTCGCTCCTCGCAATGACAAATTTGAAAGCCTCATGCCGCCGAATTATCGTCCCAATACTTGCAGTTGCCAATGGCGCTCAGGGAACGCCCTACAGACGCAATCGGCTTGTACGTTTTTATCGTTGCCCTGTACGAACTGCAAATGCCTGACACCCCGTTTTACGCGGATTTTACGTCCTGCGGGCGGGAAAAATACGGCGCTGTCCGGGAAAACCCATATTTTTCCGCATGTTTTGCGGCCAAAACGGCGTACAATGGGCGGAAAGCCTGCAAAAAGAATAACATCGCAGGAAAAACCGACAAACGCGCCAGAAATTTTTCGGAACAGTTGAAATTTTTGTGCAATGTTGTATAATAAGCATGGATGGATGATTTTAAGGAAGCTCTGATGCAATCAGAGGTTCCCGTATCCCCGCAAGCTGAGCAAAGAAGGAGATCACCATGGAACAGACGCTGCATAATGCATTCAAACGTTTCTCTCTCGGCGACGAGCTGCGCGCCTATACCTTCCTGGGCTGCCATGCCGCAGAGCGCGACGGAGTCCACGGCTATGTTTTCCGTGTCTGGGCCCCGCGGGCGCAGGGCGTCAGCGTGACCGGCGACTGGAACTTCTGGAACACCGAGGACCTGCCGATGACGCTCGTCGAATACGGCATCTGGGAGGCCTTTTCCGCCTATGCGCGCGAGGGCGACGCCTATAAATTCTATATCCGCCGCCGCGACGGCTCCGCCGTCTATAAATCCGATCCCTATGCCTTCCGCAACTGTGCGCTGCCCGACACGTCGAGCCGTATCTGTACGCTGGACGGCTATACCTGGGGCGATGCCGACTACCGCCGCAAGCAGGGCAAGCGTAAGCTGCTCAACTGCCCGATGAACATCTATGAGATGCACTTCGGCTCGTGGCGGCGCAAGCCGGACGGCAGCCTCTATACCTACGACGAGCTGGCAGATGAGCTCGTGCCCTACCTGAAGGACATGGGCTACACCCACATCGAGCTCATGCCGCTGTCCGAATATCCCTATGAGCCGTCGTGGGGCTATCAGGTCACGGGCTACTATGCTCCGACGTTCCGCTACGGCGAGCCGAAGCAGCTCATGCGCTTTGTGGACAAGTGCCACGAGGCCGGCATCGGCGTGCTGCTCGACTGGGTCCCGGCCCACTTCCCGAAGGACGAGAACGGCCTTTATGAATTCGATGGCACCTGCTGCTATGAGCTGGAAGACCCGCTCATGAACGAGCACCCCGACTGGACGACCCGCATCTTCGACTTCGGCAAGGGCGAGGTGCAGTCGTTCCTCATCTCGAACGCCGTGTACTGGCTGGAGCAGTACCACATCGACGGTCTGCGCGTCGACGCCGTGGCCGCCATGCTCTACCTCGACTACGGCCGCCGCGAGTACCACCCGAACAAGTTCGGCGGCAAGGAGAATCTCGAGGCCATCGCCTTCCTGCGCAAGCTCAACCGCGCGGTGTTCTCCGTGCGGCGCAGCGCCATCACGGCGGCCGAGGAGTCCACGGCCTTCCCGCTCGTGACGAAGCCGGATTACGACGGCGGCCTCGGCTTCCTGTTCAAATGGAACATGGGCTGGATGAACGATATGCTGCATTATATGTCGCTCGATCCGCTGTTCCGCAAGGGCAGCCACAACGACCTGACGTTCTCCATGACGTATGCCTATTCCGAAAACTTCATTCTCCCGCTTTCACATGACGAGGTGGTACACGGCAAGTGCTCCCTCATTAACAAGATGCCGGGCGAATATGACGATAAATTCAGCAACCTGCGCGTGTTCTACGGCTTCATGATGGGCCACCCCGGCAAGAAGCTCAGCTTCATGGGCAACGAATTTGCACAGTTTATCGAGTGGAATTACGCACAGCAGCTCGACTGGCTCCTGCTCGACTATGAGCGCCATCGCCAGATGCAGGACTATGTGCGCGATCTGAATCATTTCTATCTGGATCACAGCAGCCTGTGGAACAACGATTCCGACTGGAACGGCTTCCAGTGGATCTCCGCCGACGACCGCGACAACAGCGTTATCGCCTTCCGCCGCATCGATCGCCGCGGCTGTGAACTGATCGTGATCTGCAACTTCTGCCCGGTCACCCGGACGGACTATCGCCTTGGCCTGCCGAAGCCGGGCGAATACGAGGCGGTCTTCAACAGTGACGAGGTCCGCTACGGCGGCAAGGGAACGGAGCTTCCCGTTGTGACGGCCGAAAAGGAGCCGCTGCACGGCCTGCCCTTCTCCGGCAGCTTCACGCTCGCGCCGCTCTCCGTGGCCTTCTACCGCAAAAAGACAGCCCCGCGCAAGAAAACGGCAAAATCCTGAATGACGAGAAGGAGAAATGACCATGAACTTCCAGAAAAAGCACTGCGTCGCGATGCTGCTGGCGGGCGGGCAGGGGAGCCGCCTGATGGTGCTGACGGAGAACACGGCAAAGCCTGCGGTCCCGTTCGGCGGTAAGTATCGCATCATCGATTTTCCTCTCTCCAACTGCGTGAATTCCGGCATTGACACCATCGGCGTGCTGACGCAGTATCAGCCGCTCGAGCTCAATGAGTACATCGGCAACGGCCAGCCGTGGCGTCTGAACCGCAGCCACTGCGGCGTGCAGGTCCTGCCGCCCTATGCCAAGAGCAAGAAATCCGAGTGGTACAAGGGCACGGCCAATGCGATCTATCAGAACATCGCCTTCATCGAGCGCTATGATCCGGACGATGTCATCATCCTCTCCGGCGACCACATCTATAAAATGGACTATGCCGCCATGCTGCGCTACCACGAGCAGATGGAGGCCGACTGCACCATCGCCGTGCGCACGGTCCCACTGGCAGAGGCCAGCCGCTTCGGTATCATGAACACCCGCGAGGACGGCTCCATCTACGAATTCGAGGAGAAGCCGAAGCATCCGAAGAGCACGAACGCATCCATGGGCATCTACATCTTCAAGTGGAGCGTGCTGAAAAAGTTCCTCATCGAGGACGAGGAGAACCCGCGTTCCGAGAACGACTTCGGCAAGAACGTCATCCCCGCCATTCTGAACGAGGGCTACCGCCTGTTCGCCTATGAATTCCAGGGCTACTGGAAGGACGTCGGCACGATCAGCTCCCTGTGGGAGGCCAACATGGACCTGCTGGGCAAGAACCCCGCCTTCAACCTCTACGGCGAGAAGGGCAACCGCATCTATGCCCGGAACTACGCCATGCCGTCGAGCATCATCGCCCGCGAGTCGAAGAATAAGAACTGCTTCATCGCCGAGGGCTGCGAAATTTATGGCACCATCACGCACTCCATCATCTCCACGGGCTGCACGGTCGACTCCGGCGCCATCGTGGAGGACAGCGTCATCATGCCGAACGTCCACATCGAGTCCGGTGTCATCATCCGCCACGCCATCATCGGCGAGGACTGCCGCATCTGCCGCGGCGCGGTGATCGGCGGCTCGTTCGCCCCCGGTGAGGAAAAGAAGATCAGTGTGGTCGGAAAGGCCAAGACCATTGCCGAGAACACCGCCATCAAGCCGGGCGAGATCTATTGAGAGGGAGGACAAGAACCATGACTACGATGGGCATCATCTTTGCGAACATCTATGACAGCTCCCTCGGTGAGCTGACGAACAAGCGCACCATGGCGTCTCTGCCCTATGGCGGGCGCTATCGTCAGATCGATTTCTCCCTGTCGAACATGACGAATTCTGCCATTCGCCATATCGGTATCATCACGAAGTATAATTATCAGTCCCTTATGAACCACATCGGCTCCGGGCAGGAGTGGGATCTGGAGCTCGGTGAGGGCGGCCTGGAATTCCTGACGCCGTTTGCCATGGGCCACAACGGCAGCTACCGCGGCAAGCTCGAGGCGCTGGATTCCGCCATGAATTTCCTGAAAATCTCCACGGAGGAATATGTCGTTCTGGCCGACAGCGGCGTGCTGTGCGCCATCAATCTGGAAAAGATCGTTGAGGCGCATGCCGCCTCGGGCGCGGACGTCACCGTCGTGGTGAAGGACGGCATCTGCAACGGGCAGAAGCAGCTCGATCTGGCCGTGAAGGTCGACGCGGATGACCGCGTGACGGACGTGGCCGTCGACTACTGCGCAGGCGAGCAGTATCTTGCCTCCATGGGCCTGTTTGTCATCCGCCGCGAGCTGCTCATGCGTGAGGTCACGGAGGCCGTGGCCCACAACCGCTACCATTTCGAGCGCGACCTTGTCATGCACGGCTTCGCAGAGACCGGCATGAAGGTCAACGCCTACCGCTATGACGGCGTGGCGCTGTTCAACGAGAGCACGACGGAGTTCTTCCACAACAGCCTCGCCCTCATCCGCCCGGAGATCCGCCATGGCCTGTTCGCCCGCGAGGACCTGACGATCTACACGAAGGTCCGCGACGAGGTGCCTGCCTACTACGGCGAGCATTCCGAGATCGACGACTGCGTCGTGGCCGACGGCTGCGTGCTCGAGGGCTCCGCCGTCAATTCCGTCCTGTTCCGCAGCGTGAAGCTCGGCGAGGGCGCATCCGTGCGCAACAGCGTCATCATGCAGCGCTGCACCATCGGCGAGGGTGCCGATCTGGAGTGCGTCATCATGGATATGGACGTCGTCGTCCGTCCGGGCGCCGTGCTGCGCGGCACCATGGATCATCCGCTGGTGTTCAAGAGAGGAGAGGTCGTATGAGGATCGCAATGGTCGCCTCCGAGGCTGCGCCGTTTGTCAAGACGGGCGGCCTGGGCGACGTGATGCAGGCGCTTCCCAATGCACTGTCCAAGCTGAAGGGCAACGAGATCTGCCTGTTCCTGCCGTACTATAAGCGCATCAAGGAAAACCCGGCCGTCGAAACGGAACAGGTCGGCTCGTTCTCCATGGAGCTGGCGTGGCGCGAGAGCTATGTCGGTATCCTGCGTCTGAAGTCCCGCCGCAAGAAGCTGCAGGTCTACTTCATCGACAACGACTACTATTTCGGCGCGCGCAGCACCGTCTACGGCGATTTCGACGACGGTGAGCGCTTCGCCTATTTCTCAAAGGCCGTGATGGCCGCGCTGTACTTCCTCGACTTCAAGCCCGATATCCTGCACTGCCACGACTGGCAGGCGGCCATGACGCCCGTGTACCTGCGCGCGCTGTACCATGACTGGTGCCCGCAGACGAAGCTTGTCTTTACCATCCACAACGTGGAGTATCAGGGCTGGGCCGATGCGTCGTTCTTCGACAATATTCTCGGTCTGCCGGATGAATACCGCGCGAGCCTGACGTTCGACGGCGCGATCAACATGATGAAGGGCGCCATCGAGCTTTCGGACATCGTCACGACGGTCTCGAAGTCCTATGCCGAGGAGCTGCGCTATCCGTACTATGCCCACCGCCTCGACGGCGTGCTGCGCAATGCGTGGCTGTGGGGCATCACGAACGGCATTGACACCGATGTCTTTGACCCCGAGACGGACTGCGCCCTGAGCGCGAACTATTCCGCCGCCGATATGAGCGGCAAATGGGTCAACAAGCGCGCCCTGCGCGAGGAGATGGGCCTGAGCACCGACACGGACGCTCCTATCCTCGGTATGGTCACGCGTCTGGCCGGGCACAAGGGCATCGACCTGCTGTGCTACATCGGCCAGCGCCTGATGGAGCGCGAGGTCCAGCTCGTAATCGTCGGCACGGGCGAAAAGCAGTATGAGTACGCACTGAGCGCGCTGGCTCGCCAGTATCCCGGCCGCATCGCCGTCCGGCTGTGCTTCGACCCGGCGCTCGCCTCCCGTGTCTATGCGGGCTGCGATATGTATCTCATGCCGTCGAAGTCCGAGCCGTGCGGCCTGTCCCAGCTCATCGCCATGCATTACGGCACCGTGCCCATCGTCGCCTCGACCGGCGGCCTGCGCGACACCGTCCCGCCCTACAATCCCGAAACGGGTGAGGGCCGCGGCTTTACGTTCCAGAGCTACAACGCCGATGATTTCCTCGGCGCCATCGACCGCGCAGCAGGCCTGTATTACGGCGACCGCGACGCATGGAACAGGCTGGCCCGCCATGATATGGAGTGTGACTTCAGCTGGCAGGTCCCGGCCAACGAATATATGCAGCTGTACAGCGAATTGCTCTACGGCAAGCAGTAATAAATCATGATTTCAAACGCTGATTCCGGAATGACGGAAAACTTTAGGAGGCCCCATGAACAAGAAGCAAAATTCCAAACAGAAGATCCAGAAGCTTGCGGAGAATGACGCCCGTCCCGAGCGCGCCATTCAGCCCACGGAGCTGCTCAACGACACGCTGCGCCGCATTTTCGGCTGCGAGCTTGCCGACGCCACCCAGAAGCAGGTCTATCGCGCGCTGTGCATCAGCGTCCGCGAGCTGCTGACGGAAAAGAACCGCGTCTTCGGCAACCGCTGCACCGAAAAGGAGCGCAAGGAAGTTTATTATATGTCGATGGAGTTCCTGGTCGGCACCAGCCTGCGCAATAACCTCTTTAACCTCGGGCTGGAGGCAGAGTTCCGCAAGGCACTGGCCGATGCAGGCTTCGACATCGATGAGATCTACGCCATCGATCCCGACGCCGGCCTTGGAAACGGCGGCCTCGGCCGTCTGGCCTCCTGCTATATGGATGCCGCGACCGGCATGGACTACCCGATGACCGGCTTTTCCATCCGCTATGAATTCGGCATCTTCAAGCAGAAGATCGTCGACGGCTGGCAGATGGAATTCCCGGACAACTGGCTCGAGATGGGCGACGTGTGGCTGCAGGCCCGCGAGGACGACGCCGTCGAGGTCAAGTTCGGCGGCGAGGTCCGCGAGTGGATGGACAACGACCGCTTCAAGGTCGCGCAGGTCGGCTACAGCTCCGTTATGGCCGTGCCGTATGACATGTATATCTCCGGCTATGACAGCGATGCCGCCAACCGCCTCGTCCTGTGGAGCGCCAAGCTGCCGCAGAGCTTCGACATGGCTGCGTTCTCCCGCGGCGACTATGTCCGCGCCCTCGAGCGCAACGCCATGGCCGAGACCATCTCGAAGGTCCTCTATCCGGCAGACGACCACATTCAGGGCAAGCGCCTGCGCCTGAAGCAGCAGTACCTGCTCGTCTCCGCCTCGCTGCAGAGCATCCTGAAGAAGCACTATAAGAAATACCGCACCTACATGAACCTGCCGGAAAAGGTCGCCATCCACATCAACGACACCCATCCGGCCCTGTGTGTGCCGGAGCTGATGCGCCTGCTCATCGACGAGCACGACTTCGGCTGGGACGAGGCGTGGGATATCACCTGCCGCACGCTGTCCTATACGAATCACACCGTTATGAGCGAGGCCCTCGAGCGCTGGAACGTCGATCTGTTCCGCGAGCAGCTGCCGCGCGTCTACTCCATCTGCCAGGAGATCAACCGCCGCCTCATCGAGCACCTGTGCGCGGTCTACCCGAACGACTGGGGCAAGATCAACTATATGGCCGTCATCGCGAACAACGAGGTCCGCATGGCGAACCTCTGCCTTGCCGCCTGCCACAAGGTCAACGGTGTTTCCAAGCTGCACACGGACATCCTGCGCAACGGCATCTTCCGCGACTACTGCCAGATCACGCCGGAGCGCTTCCTGAACGTGACGAACGGCATTGCCTATCGCCGCTGGCTGTGCCAGTCCGATCCGCTGCTGACGGATTATCTCAAGCAGCTCATCGGCGGCGACTTCCTGCGGGATGCCCGCGCACTCGAGAAGCTCCTGCCGTATCAGAATGACGAAAAGGTGCTTGCGGACCTCATGGCCATCAAGCGCAAGAACAAGGAGCGCCTCGCCGCTCTCATCGAGAACCAGAACGGCGTGCGCGTCGACCCGGATTCCATTTTCGACATCCAGATCAAGCGCCTGCATGAGTACAAGCGCCAGCTGCTCAACATCCTGCATGTTCTGTATCTCTACCGCCAGATCAAGGCCAATCCGCACGGCGATTTCATGCCCCGCACGTTCATCTTCGCGGCCAAGGCCTCCGCGGGCTATATCCGCGCCAAGCAGATCATCAGCCTCATCGTCGCTGCGTCGAAGCTCATCAATAATGACCCGGACGTCAACGACAAGCTGAAGGTCGTCTTCCTCGAGGACTATAAGGTCTCCCTTGCGGAGATCATCATCCCGGCCGCCGATATCTCCGAGCAGATCTCCATCGCGGGCAAGGAGGCCTCCGGCACCGGCAACATGAAGCTCATGATCAACGGCGCCGTGACCATCGGCACGCTCGACGGCGCGAACGTCGAGATCCACGAGCAGGTCGGCGACGAGAACATCTTCCTCTTCGGCATGAAGGCCCATGAGGTCGATGAGCTGTGGCAGCGCGGCTACCATCCGACGGAATTCGTCACGCCGGAGCTGCAGGCCGTGCTCGACATGCTCACGTCCGGCGTGCTCGGCCAACGCTTCGACGATCTGGTCGATTCGCTGCTCACGAACCGCTTCGGCACGGCTGACCCCTATATGACGCTGGCCGATTTCCAGGATTACGCCCGCGCGCAGCGCGATGTCGCCGCGGTCTATCAGGATAAGCAGCGCTTTGCCCGCATGTCCCTCATCAACATCGCCAAGGCCGGCATCTTCTCCTCGGACCGCGCCGTCAAGGAATACGCGGACGAGATCTGGGATCTCGACTGAGATGCGTATCCTGTTTGACAGCCGTCAGACGCAGTACAAGACCCCGTTCGGAACGCTCCGGACGGGGGAGTGCTGCGTTCTGCAGATCCGCATCCCGACGGAGGTCGGCGCCTCCGGCGTCCGCCTGATGCTGGAGAACAGCGAGCACGCTGTGTGCGCCGAGCTGCCGTTTTCCTTCGCCTCGCGCGGCGAGGACGGCTATGAGCTCTGGCGTCTGGAATTCACGCGGCAGGAGACCGGGCTGCATTTTTACTGGTTCCACATCGACAAGCGCGACGGCGGCAGCTTCCGCCTGTTCCGTCAGGGGAGCGATACGAATATGGAGGCAGGGGAGAAGTGGCAGCTCAGCGTCATTCCGGCCGATTTCCGGGTACCGGACTTTGCGCCGGGCGCTGTGATGTATCAGATCTTCCCTGACCGCTTTGCCCGCAGCGGCAGCTGCGACCTGACCGGCAAGCTCCAGCCGTTCTGGGTGCATGAAAGCCCCGACGAGCTGCCGGAGTACCGCCCCGATGCGCAGGGCGAGGTGCGCAACAACGATTTTTTCGGCGGAAATTTCGCGGGCATCCGCGAAAAGCTGCCGTATCTGCAGGAGCTGGGCGTCGGCGTTCTCTACCTGAACCCGATTTTCATGGCGTGGTCGAACCACCGCTATGATACGGCGGATTATCGCCGCCCGGATCCCATGCTCGGCACGGAGGAGGACTTCCGCACCCTGTGTGACGCTGCCCATGCGCGCGGCATGCGCGTCATTCTCGACGGCGTGTTCTCCCACACGGGCAGCAACAGCGTCTATTTTGACGCGAAGCATGTGTTCGGCCACGGCGCGGCGTCCGACCCGAATTCGCCGTACCGCCGCTGGTATCGCTTCCACCATTATCCCGACGATTACGAGGCCTGGTGGGGCATCCGCACGCTCCCATGCGTCGAGGAGCTGGACGAGACGTATCTCCATTATATTATCGAGGATGAGGACTCCGTCATCGCCCACTGGCTGCGCCTCGGTGCGGACGGCTTCCGGCTTGACGTCGTCGACGAGCTGCCGGATGAATTTGTCCGCCGCCTGCGCCGCCGGATGCGGCAGATCGATCCGCAGAGCCTGCTGCTCGGCGAGGTCTGGGAGGACGCGTCGAATAAGCGCGCCTACGGCGTTTCCCGCCGCTATTTTGTCGACGGCGAGCTGGATTCCGTCATGAATTACCCGTGGCGCAACGCCATTGTGGCCTTCCTGACGGATGCGGACGACGGCACGGCGCTGGGCGAAAGCCTGATGACGCTGGCGGAGAATTACCCGCCCGAGGTGCTCTCCTGCGTGATGAACCACCTCGGCACGCATGATACGCCGCGCATCCTGACCGTGCTGGGCGAGCCGTTCCGCGGCACGAAGGACGAGCGGGCGCGCCGCCGCATGACGCCGGTGCAGCGCAAGACCGCCCTGATGCGGCTGCGCATGGCGGCCTTCCTGCAGTTTACACTGCCCGGTATGCCGTGCATCTACTACGGCGACGAGGCCGGGATGGAGGGCTTTGAGGATCCGTTCTGCCGCGTCTGCTATCCGTGGGGGCACGAGGACGAGGAGCTGCGGGCCTATTACCGCATGATGTCCGCCCTGCGCGGCAGCAGCGAGGCCCTGCGGCGCGGCGACCTGCGCGTGCTGGCCGCCGGAAACGGCCGTATCGCCTTTTCCCGCTCGATTGGAGGCGAGCGCGTCGTCGTGTGCGTGAACCATTCCATCGGGGAGTGGGTCCTGCCTGCAGGCCGCGTCCGCTTTGCCGAAAGCGCGGCACCGTCGCCCACGGGCGAGGTCGTCCTGATGCGCGGCGGCTTCTGCCTGCTGGAACCGTCGGATCCCGAAGCGCATATCTCTATAGAGTAGAAATATCTCCCGGCGACACCCCAAACGATACGAAAGGAGCGATCCCATGAAGTTTTCTGCAATGCCCTATTCCCGTCCCGACCTGGAAGCCATGAAGGCGAACCTGACGGCCTGCACCGAGGCTTTCCTTGCCGCCGAAAGCGCGCAGGAGCAGATCGCGCAGTACGACCGCGTTACGGACCTGTCCGTGGAGTTCAACACGATGGGAAGCCTTGCCAATGCCCGCCACACCATCGACACGCGTGATGAATTCTATGACGCCGAGTCAACGTTCTTCGACGAGAGCTGGCCCCAGCTGAGCGTCTATTTCCAGCGCCTGAACGAGGCCATGCTGGACTCGAAGTTCCGCCCGGAGCTGGAGGCCCATTACGGCAGCCTGCTGTTCCTGAAGCTCGAGATCAGCCGCCGCAGCTTCAAGCCGGAGCTTGTGGAGCTTATGCAGGAGGAAAACCGCCTGACGTCCCGCTATCAGAAGCTCTATGCCAACATGACCGTGGAATTTGACGGCAAGACCATGCCCATGCCGATGCTCGGCAAGTACAAGGTCAGCGCCGACCGCGCCGTCCGCCGCGCCGCTTACGAGGCCGAGGGCAAGGTCTTTGATGCAAACCGCGCGGAGCTGGACGAGATCTATGACAAGCTCGTCCACAACCGCAATGCGCAGGGCCGCATGCTTGGCTATCCGAACTTCATTCAGCTCGGCTATGACCGCCTCGGCCGCAACTGCTATGGACAGAAGGAGCTGGCGGCCTTCCGCGACCAGATCGCAAACGATCTTGTCCCCGTCATTGCGGAGGTCAAGGAGGCCCAGCGCAAGCGCATCGGCGTCGACCGCCTGCACATTTACGACGACAAGTTCCGCTTCCCGGACGGCAACCCAACCCCGGAGGGCACGGCGGAGGAGATCCTCGCCGCAGGCCGCAGAATGTATGAGGAGCTCAGCCCGGAGACGAAGGAATTCATCGACTTCCTCTACGACAACGAGCTGCTCGACGTGCTCTCCCGCGAGGGCAAGGCCCCCGGCGGCTACTGTACGATGTTTGAAAAATACAAGGCTCCGTTTATCTTCTCGAACTTTAACGGCACAGCCGGAGATGTCGATGTGCTGACTCACGAGGCCGGTCACGCCTTCGCATTTTACCGCGCAATGAACAGCGATATCTACCCGGACCTGCGCGAACCGACCATCGAGGCCTGCGAATGCCACTCCATGAGCATGGAATTTCTGACGCAGGATTATCATAAATATTTCTTCGGCGCGCAAACGGCAAAATACGAGCTTGCCCACTGTGAAGACAGCCTCGATTTTATCCCCTATGGCTGCATGGTGGATGAATTCCAGCATTTGATGTATGAAAATGAGGATCTGACGCCGGATGAGCGGCACGGCGTGTGGGAGAAGCTCGAGAAGAAGTACCGCCCCTGGCTGAGCATGGACGGCCTGCCCTTCTACGGCCGCTACGCCCACTGGCAGTGGAAACCGCACATTTATCTCAATCCGCTGTACTATATTGATTATTGTATGGCAGGTACGGTCGCGTTCCAGGTCTGGACGCTCTCTCTGCAGGACCGCAAGGCAGCGTGGGAGAAATATCTGGCCTTTGTCGACCAGGCGGGAACAAAGACGTTCGCTGATTTGTGCCAAAGCGTCGGCCTGCGTATACCGTACGAGGACGGCTGCATCCGCGAGGTCGGCTCCGGTATCCGCGACTGGCTCAAGGCGCATGCCCCGGTGGAGGCCTGAATGCTTTTGCGCGGTTCCGCTTGCGGTGGATGACAGAAAACGTGATTTCCGGCAGGTCGTGTCAGAATGCGCGTATCTTGTGAACATTTCATGAAATCAAAAAAATTATCCACCGGTCTGCTATAAAAATTCACAGAAGATTTTCAAAGGGAAAAAAATTCGTTCTTTTTTGTTGATTCTGCAAGGGAATTGTGCTATAGTATTACCAAACTTTTCAGAAAGCATCCAAGGGTTGTCCGCTGCATGCGGACACAAGTGCTCTGCTCGATATTATCTGTGAATATCACAGCATAATATACAAATTTTTGTAGGAGGTAACGCAATGAAAAAGAATCTTCTCAAGCTTCTGACTCTGGTTCTCGCTCTGGTCATGGTTGTCACCGTGTTCGCCGGCTGCAAGAAGGCAGACGAAGAAACCGATGCCCCCACGCAGGGCAGCGAAGAGACTCCCACTGAGACGCAGGAGCAGCCGGCTGACGAGTACAAGCCGTCCGCTGCACAGCTCCTGAACGGCAAGGAGTGGGGCAAGGATTTCACCGAGCTGTACGATGAGATCGGCGACAAGGTCACGATCGACGACGTGCAGGAGGATCCGACCACCGGTCTGGCTTACGTCGAGTACGAAGGCAAGACCTATGAGCTCGGCATGGACTTCCTGTCCATGGCAATGGTCTACAAGACCGCTGTTCCCGAGAACTCCCAGTACGAGACCGAAGACGACGTCTACGCCGCCTGGTGGAAGTACTACATGACCCGTTGGAACTATCTCCTCCCGGAGATCCCCCTCTACAGCAACGAGTACTACGATGTTTACAACGCACAGATCAAGGGCGTTGACGAGCATCCGACGAACCCGTACTGGGGCCCGGCAAAGGCTCTGATCGACTGGACGAGTGAGAAGACCGACAAAGACATCATCATCGGCAACACCACCGACCTGTCCGGCAAGTTCCGTTTTTCCAACTTCGGCGGCTCCAACCCCGGCGCTTCCGACCTTGACGTTGACAACCTCATCAACGGCATGGAGACTGTCGCCACCACCAAGGAAGGCGGCTTCGAGGTCAACAAGACGGTCGTCAAGCAGCTTGATAAGGTTGAGAATGAGGATGGCACCCTCACCTACACCATCACCCTGAACGACGGCCTGCTCTTCAGCGACGGCACCCCCGTCACCGCGAAGAACTATCTGTACTACACCATGGTCTTCTCTACCCTCGTTGCTTCTGAGGCTGAGGGCAAGGATCGCCAGGCCGGCCTGACGATCGTCGGCTTTGAAGAATTCAACGCTTACGACGGCACCAACGAGGGCGACGGCGTCTCCAAGACCTTTACCGGCCTGCGCCTGCTGGCCGACAACCAGTTCTCCGTCACCGTTAAGCCTGAGTATGCGAACTACTACTATGCCATCAGCTATGCCGGCTTCTCCCCGTTCGTCAAGGAACTGTGGTGCGGCGACTTCGACATCGCTGACGACGGCGAAGGCTGCTACTTCACCGACGGCTTCTACAACAAGACCGGCGACAGCTTCGACATGGCTGCTCATCTCGTTGCTTCTTCCAACAACACCGACACCACCTATGCGTGCTCCGGCCCGTATGTCGTGGAGTCCTACGACGAGGCCGATAAGTCCGCGATCCTGACCCTGAATCCGAACTTCCCCGGCAACTACGAAGGCGCGAAGCCGACCATCGCGAAGGTCATCTACAAGAAGGTCGTTTCCGCTACCCAGCTCGACGATCTGAAGTCCGGCGGCGTTGACGTCCTCATGGGCATCACCGGCGGCGCTGAGACCGACGAGGCTGTCGCTGCCTGCGACAACTCCAACGGCGCTTTCGTTTACACCCACTACAGCCGCGCCGGCTACGGCAAGCTGCAGTTCCGTAACGACTATGGCCCCGCTCAGTTCACTGCTGTCCGTCAGGCCATCACCTACTGCCTGGATCGTGCTTCCTTTGCGAAGACCTTCACCGGCGGCTACGGCGGCATCGTTGACGGCGCTTACTACGCCGGCTCCTGGATGTACAAGGAAGCTGCTGCCAACGGCATGCTGCTGAACGCGTATGACACCTCTGCCGATACCGCCATCGCAGTCCTCGAGGCTGACGGCTGGATCTACAACAAGGACGGCGAGGCTTACACCGAGGGCGTCCGCTACAAGAAGATCCCGGCTGAGTATGCCGACGAGAACGATATCAACTACAAGTCCATCGACGGCGCTTATGTGACCACGAAGGTCGGCGACGATTACTACATGCCGCTGGTCCTCAACTGGTACGGCACCACCGATAACCCCTTCTCTAATCTGCTGGTCACCGACTTCGAGCAGGGCGCTAACATCGCCGCTGCAGGCTTCGTGATCCAGAAGACCACGGGCGACTTCGCTCCGATGCTCGACGAGTTCTATCAGCAGGCTGTGTACGGCTTCTATTCCGGCACCCCGCTGTACAGCTGCTTCAACTATGCAACCGGCTTCACCTCCGCTGCATACGACTACGCTTACAACTGGTCCATCGATCCCTCCTTCTATGCGAACAACTCCGTTGCTTATCTGAAGGACGAGGCCGATATCTACTGGCTGAGCTAATGGCGGCAGGCCCTTAGGCCTGACTGACGCATCAAGTATCCGAGATCACGGGATGGGGGTTCGCCCCCGTCCCGTGATTGTGGATTCAAAACCCTGTGTATCACGGCGCACTGTCAAATAACTTCTTTTCACAGTTATCACCTCTGACGCGCATGTTTATCCATAGGGTGTATCTGAAAGCCCGCCCTGTGGTTCAGCCCGGTAAAGTGCCGCATTCTTCCCGGATCCGCTCTTGCGCAGAAGCGGCTTTTCAGATACACCCTATCCCCGCGGCTTGCGGTCCCGCCGCAGCCTGATCCTGACCCGCGCAGAAACAGATTGCCCCGGCATGGCACCGGGGGCGATTCTTCCACCCCGCGCTGCCAAATCTACTGTCGTGCGGGCGACAGACTGGAGAGTACCTTATGTTCAAATACGTTCTCAAGCGAATCGGCTACATGTTCCTGGTCCTGTTTATCCTATCGATCGTGATTTTCATGATCTACAACCTGACCCCGAGCAACCGCGCCTATACCGATGCGAAGGCCGATCAGGTCGCCATGAAGCAGCAGCTCGCCGGTATGTCCGCCGAGGCACAGGCCAAGTGGTTCGAGGAACGGTACGAAATGTATCAGATCAGCTACGGCACCGAAACCAACAACATGATCCTCCGCTATCTGCGCTGGGTCGGCCTGTATCCCTATGCGGATAACCCCTACACTGGCAAGGAAGGCAAGCTCAATGGCCTCCTGCAGGGCAACTTCGGCTATTCCTATCAGTACAAAAAAGATGTAGTTAACGTTGTCGCCGCTCCGATGAAGAACACGATCTTCATCAACATCTTCGCCACGATTCTGGCGCTGGCCATCACCATTCCGCTTGGTATCGCCTGCGCCGTGCGCAAAAACAGCAAATTCGACCGCTTCACACAGGTCTTTACCATCATCGGCTACAGCTTGCCGAGCTTCATTATCTGTATTCTGTTTATCTGGGTCTTCTGCGCTCTGCTCGGCTGGTTCCCGGCCAGCGGCATGAAGACACCGGGCAGCAGCTACGAGGGCTTCAAGTGGTTCACCGACCGCATGTACTATCTGGCCCTCCCGCTCATCACCATGACGTTCTGCTCTCTGGGCAGCATGACGCGCTACGTCCGTGCCTCCATGATCGATGCTCTGTCCATGGACTGCATCCGTACCGCGCGCGCCAAGGGCGTCAAGGAAAAGACCGTTATCTATTCTCACGCATGGCGCAACGCCCTGATCCCCATCGTCACGATGATCGTCGGCTGGTTCACCAGCATCTTTGCGGGCTCCCTGATCTTTGAAGACATGTTCGGCCTCAACGGCATGGGCAAGCTCATGATCTCGTCCCTGCGTACCTCGGACTACGATGTTACGATCCTGATGCAGTTGTTCTATGTCGTCGTCGCGCTGCTCGGCAACCTTGTCATCGACATTGTCTATGGCCTGGTCGACCCGCGCGTCAGAGTCAACAAGTAAGGGGGTAAGAGCATGAGCAAGAAGAATTCCTCCGCGAAGCGCAGCTGGCTCGGCCGCCTCTTCTTTGGCGGCAGCAAGGGCCTGGCCGATGATATCGAGGCCAAGCGCGCAGCCAAAAACGACGTCGAAGAGATTGTCAGCCCGGTCAAGCAGATCGTCCGCGGCTTTATGGAGCGCAAGCTCGCCGTCGGCGCCCTCTGCGTGGTCATCGCCATGTTCCTGCTGGTCTTCATCGGCCCGCTGTTCATGACGACCTACACTGACACCTATACCGAAGTCACGCAGGCCAACCTGCCGCCCACGATGTCCATGCTCTCCGTCCCGAGCGAGCTGAAGAACGACATCAAGATGATCGACAGCTACGGCAGCTTCTCCGTCGGCCTTTCCAACGCGGGCAAGGTCTATGTCTGGGGCGCAACGGGCCTCGGCACGACGGGCATTGACATCGCCGATATCCCGGAAGAGGTTCAGAATGAGAAGATTGCCTGGGTCGCTGCCGGTATCGATCACATCGTTGCTGTCGGTGAGAACGGCAAGGTCTACGCCTGGGGCGCAAACAAGCTCGGCCAGTACGGCTACTTTGACCCGGCGGTGAACCCCAACATCGCTCCCGAGCCGGACGAGCTCCTCAACGGCACCATCGATGCCTCCAACATCAAGAAGATCACCTGCGGCTATCAGGCCACGGCCATCCTGATGAACGACGGCACCCTGTATATGTGGGGCAACAAGAACACCTATCAGAACTTCGACACCGTAGCCACGCTGGACGGCAAGCTCACGGATATCGACTTCACGCTGAACTATGTCGTCGCGGTGACGGACGGCAACTCCGTCTACACCGGCAAGCGCGGCCTGTATGATCAGATGCGCGACAACATGGGCTCCGCCACGGTTCCCCTGCGTGAGTTCCTGAACGGCCGCAAGATCACGAGCATCTATGCCACGAGCAAGACGGTCTGCGCCCTGCTCGATGACGGCACCGTCGGCTTCGTCGGTGACTTCGATACGAGCAGCAAGGCGATGCCCAAGCTGCATGAGGGCGAGGAGATCGTTAAGATCGTCTCCGGCACCTACCACTACACCGCGCTGACCAGCGAGGGCCGTGTGTTCTCCTGGGGCAGCAATACCCTCGGCCAGTGCAAGGTCCCCGACGACGCACAGGGCGCGTCCGACATCTTCGGCGGCGCGTTCCAGAGCTACGCAGTCGATTCCAACCACGAGCTCATGGGCAAGTGGGGCCTGAAGGGCTACCTCTTCGGCACGGATAACTACGGCGCGAACGTTGCACTGCGTATCATTCAGGGCGGCAAGATGACGATGACCATCGGCGCAATCGCCGTTATCATCTCCACGATCATCGGCATCATCATCGGCTGTATCTCCGGCTACTTCGGCGGCAAGGTCGATATGTTCCTGATGCGCTTCACCGAGATCTTCGGCGCCATCCCGTTCCTGCCGTTCGCAATGATCCTGTCCGCCCTCATGGCGCAGATGGACATCAGCGAGAATGAAAAGATCTTCATCCTCATGGTCATCCTTGGCCTGCTGAGCTGGACCGGTCTGGCCCGTCTCGTCCGCGGTCAGATCCTCCTCGCCCGCGAGCAGGAGTATGTCACGGCTGCCAAGGCCATGGGTCTGCGCGAGTCCCGCATCGCATTCCGTCATATCCTGCCGAACATTGTCTCGGTCATCTTCGTCACGCTGACGCTCGACTTTGCGACCTGCATGCTGACGGAGTCCACGCTGAGCTACCTCGGCTTCGGCGTCACCTACCCGCGTCCGACATGGGGCAATATGCTCAACGGCGCAAACAACTCCACCGTCATCAAGAACTTCTGGTGGCGCTGGCTGTTCCCGGCGATCTTCCTTGCGATCACCTGTATCTGCATCAACATCGTCGGCGATACGCTCCGTGACGTCATGGATCCGAAGTCTGACCGCGATAAATAAGGGAGGGAAGAGATATGGCATTACTTGAATTAAAAGATTTGCATACTTTCTTCCGCACGAAGAAGGGTATTGTCAAGGCGGTCAACGGCGTTTCCTATTCCGTTGAGGCCGGACGCACGCTCGGCGTCGTCGGCGAGTCCGGCTCCGGCAAAAGCGTCTCCGCCATGAGCATCCTGCAGCTTCTCGACGGCAACGGCTATATCGACAGCGGCGAGATCCTTTTCGAGGGCCGTGACCTTACGAAGCTCACCGAGAAGGAAATGTATTCCGTCCGCGGCAACGATATCTCCGTCATCTTCCAGGAGCCGATGACCAGCCTGAACCCGGTCTTCACCGTGTCCCGTCAGGTCAGCGAGCCGTTCATTATCCATCAGGGCATGACGAAGAAGCAGGCTGCCGCAAAGGTCATTGAAATGCTGGCCGATGTCAAGATTCCGAATCCGCACATCGTCGCCAAGCAGTATCCGCATCAGCTGTCCGGCGGTATGCGCCAGCGCGTCATGATCGCCATGGCACTGGCCTGCAAGCCGAAGCTGCTCATCGCGGACGAGCCCACCACGGCTCTGGACGTTACGATCCAGGCGCAGATCCTGAAGCTCATGAACGATCTGAAGGAAGAGCACGGCACCTCGATCATCTTCATCACCCATGACCTCGGTGTTATCCGCCAGATCGCGGACGACGTGGCCGTTATGTACTGCGGTCAGGTCGTGGAGATGGCGCCCGCCGGTACAATCTTCATGGGCGCTGAGTTCTCTCATCCCTACACCGAGGGCCTGATGAACTCCATTCCGCGCCTGAGCACCCCGACGCATACGCGTCTGGACGCCATCCCCGGCGCAGTGCCGCACCCCCTCAAGCTCCCGAAGGGCTGCAAGTTCGCCCCGCGCTGCAAATACGCCACGGAGCGCTGCCTCAATGAGGAGCCCGAGATGATTCACGTCAGCGAGACGCAGCAGGTTCGCTGCTTCTACCCGCGGAAGGAGGACCGGCATGGAAAGAAATAATGTTCTTCTCAAGATCACGGACCTGCGGCAGTATTTCCCAGTCGGCAAAAAGAAGGGCTTGTACGTCAAGGCGAACGACGGCATCAGCCTGAATATCTACGAAGGCGAAACGGTCGGCCTCGTCGGCGAGTCCGGCTGCGGCAAGTCCACGTTCGGACGCACGCTGCTGCAGCTCTACCGTCAGACCGACGGCAAGACGATGTACTATGGCGCGTCCCGTGATGAGCTGGCCCCCGAGTATATCGAAAAGACTATCCGCCATCTGCCCCACGGCCTGCATGAGCTGGCCGCGCTCGAAAAGAAGCGCGACGAGATGCAGAAGGTCTATGATGCTGCCGATGAGCAGAAGCGCCTGCACATGCACAACGATCTCACGGCTGCGAAGAAGGCTGCAAATGATGCCTATCTGAACATCGTGAATGTCATCGGCGGCTTTATCACCGCCAAGGACCTCGGCCCGGTCATGAAGATCTTCTCCGAGCGCCACGACCGCTGCTGTGACCTGCACAAGGCCATCGAGAAGCGCGCCCCCGTCAAGCTCAACTATGACGAGGAGGCCTTCAAGCTCTCGAAGCTCAAAGCGGGCGAGAGAGGCTATGACAGCCGCAAGGGCAAGCTTGACAAGCTGGCTGAGAAGGTCGCCGCGCATGACAAGCTCGTCGAGGCCGCCCGTGCCGAGATTGCAAAGGTCGACGCCCGCATCGACGCCATGCGCGCGAAGTACGCCGCCGATCCCGAGTTCCAGAAGCACGAGGCCCTGCTCGATAACGGCATCGACCTTGCGCGCCTGACCTATCCGGAGGTCCGTACCCTGCGCTGCCAGATGCAGTATATCTTCCAGGATCCGTATTCCTCCCTGAATCCCCGTATGACCGTCGCCAACATCATCGGCGAGGGCCTGCTGGCGCACAAGTACTGCAAGAAGGCCAACGAGCGTATGCATGAGGAGATCCTGCAGACCATGGAGGACTGCGGCCTGGCTCCCTATTTCCTGCACCGCTATCCGCATCAGTTCTCCGGCGGTCAGCGCCAGAGAATCGGCATTGCCCGCAGCCTTGCCGTGCATCCGAAGTTTGTCGTCTGCGACGAAGCCGTTTCGGCTCTGGACGTTTCCATCCAGTCGCAGATCATCAATCTGCTGCAGGACCTGAAGGAGCAGCAGCACCTGACCTACCTGTTCATCACGCACGATCTGTCGGTCGTTAAGTATATCTCCGACCGCATCGGCGTTATGTATCTGGGCAATCTCGTCGAGCTTGCCGACTCACAGGAGATCTTCGACCACCCGATGCATCCGTATACCGAGGCTCTGCTCGAATCCATCCCGACGACGGAGGAGAAGCGCGACCTGGCGGTGCTCGAGGGCGATATCCCCAGTCCGGTCAACCCGCCGAAGGGCTGCAAGTTCCACACGCGCTGCAAGTACTGCACCGAGATCTGCACCCACGTCGTCCCTGACTGGGAGGAGGTCACGCCGAACCACTTTGTAGCCTGCCACCACAAGCTGCACACCAATGAGTGAGCGCAAGACGGGCAGTGGGGAGCGTCAGGATGCCGAGCAGCCTGAGGCCGTCGAGCAGAACGAGCCGCAGGGAAGAACACTGAAGTTTCCGGAGCTGCCGGAGCGCCGCAGTCTGATGGGCGGCGTGATGTTCCGCAAAAAGCTCGCCCGGGCCCGCGCATTCCAGAAGGAGCGCAGCGGTGAGTCCGAGGAAGCGCCGGAGGAGGGCATCCCGCTGGAAAAGCACGATGTCTCCACGATGATCTTCAGCGCCCTGCTTACGATCGTTCCGATCTGCTTGGGTATTTTGCTGCTGATGGGCTTCCTGCTCCTACTGATCTTTCGCGCCCTCTGATCCAAAATCCAACAAACCGCTGCAAAATGTGCTCCATTTTGCAGCGGTTTTTTGCGCATTTGCGGCCGTTTGCAGGTTGACACACGGCTGGAATTACGCTTTAATAATGTATGAACGCACAGAAATGAGGAAACAGACTGCAGCCTGGCAGAAAAAGATCCGGAAGGACATTTTTCAACAAGCTGAAATACCCTAGGGAACCTCTGATTCAATTGCAAGAGCGGTCAGCGAGGGATTTTGTTCCAAATTGAGGTTTGGAAATTGCAGGAATACTTTGTGTACCCGCAAGGGGCATGCCGCATCCGTAAGGCGGCAAAGCCGCCAACGGCTGCGCAATATTTCAAGATTTTCAAACCGATAAGTTGGGGCGAAAGACCCGCTGAGCGCCGTAGCCGATTGATTCAGAGGTTCCCTAGAAAGAGAGGGAAACCATGAAACAACAGACCCGTTTTTATGTCAGCCGGAAAAACCCGCTGACCTGGATCGCCGCGGCCCTGTCGCTGGCTTCCATCGTTCTGCAGATCCTCGCGCTCTGCCTCGGCGAGGGAGCCGTGATCAGCACCGTGAACATCTGGTTCCAGAAGGTCCTGCCGATGGCGGTGAGCCTCGGCTTTGCGCTCCAGCTCGTGCTGGAAGGGGAGACGCGGTTCTATCGCACGTCGAAGCCCATTTTCTGGGCCTGCGTCTACTTCGGACAGGCGGCGCTCGACCTGCACCTGCACGGCGGCTACGCCCTGTTCGGCTATATGCGCTATGTCGTGATGTGCTGGATCCTGTACCTGCTGCTCTACCTGATCTATCGCCTGACCATCACCGGCAAGATCCCGGTGTCCTATCCGCTGCTGTTCACGCTGCTGGTCCCGCTGGCCATCCTCATCTATGATCTGACGATGGCCGGCTGCACGATCCCCGTGTGGTACCGCCTTGTCAAGATCTCCAACATCGCCATGGCCGGCAGCGCCGTCGTCGCCGTGCTCGCGATGCGGCCGTTCACGGACGGGGCTTACCACCCGACGTGGGGCGACCGCAAGGACGGCCGTCTCATCCGTACGCTCAGCCCGATGAACATTGTCGCGGGCTACATCATGCCCACGCGCAACGATGCCTGCAACTCCATCCAGACAACGTTCGAAATTTCGAAGGTCGAGCGCTACATCCGCCAGAAGCGCGCGGAAGGCATGGAGTCCTTCGGTCTGACGCATGTGCTGCTTGCGGCCTATGTCCGCTGCATCGCAAAGTACCCCGGCGTGAACCGCTTCTTCTCCGGCCAGCGCGTCTACCAGCGCGATGACGACGTCCAGTTCACCATGACCATCAAGAAGGACATGCGCACGGACGGCGAGGAGACGACCATCAAGCTCCACCTCAAGCCGACGGACACGACGAAGGAGGTCTATGAGAAGCTGAACGCCCTCATCGACGAGGTCAAAAACACCCCGCTCGACAGCACGTTCGACCATGTCGCGGCTCTGCTGGCCAGTATGCCGCGCCTCCTGCTGAAGTTTGTTGTCTGGTTCCTGAAGACGCTGGACTACTTCGGCCTGCTGCCGACGTTCCTGACGGATCTCAGCCCCTTCCACGGCACGGTCATCTTCACGTCCATGGGCTCGCTTGGCATCCCGCCTATCGTCCACCACCTCTATAACTTCGGCAACCTTCCTGTCTTCGTCGCCTTTGGCCGTAAGTACCGCAAGGTCGAGCTCGACCTGCAGGGCAAGCCCGTGACGCGCCGCTACGTCGACTTCGTCATGAACACGGACGAGCGCATCGTCGACGGCTTCTATTACGCGACGGTCATGAAGTACTTCGAAAAGCTCCTGCGCGAGCCGGAGCAGCTCGATCTTTCGCCCGAGGAAGTCATCCGCGATATTCCCTGATCCCAAATATCCGAAGCTCCTGCGTGTGCACTGCATGCGCAGGAGCTTTTTGCGTCTCCGTGTCACGGACAGCTGTACGCCTGTGGCTGAAATGAGAGACGAAATGTAAGACGAATATACGCGGAGATGAAAGAATATTTGTGAAAGAAAATAGAGCGATCAGCACACCAGAAGGGAACGAATTGTGATTAGCTGGCAAATAAGGACATTTAATATGGATATTCCACGACAGAAAAACAGAAAGTCAGGCAAATTTTTCCTTGCATTTCCATACAGCCTGTGGCATAATTAGAGTCGCAGTTTATTACGCGTTAGCGGAGCAAAGCGCTAACGAGCAAAAAGGAAAGGATGGGATATGCAATGCGCAAAAAACTGACTGCGCTGCTGCTGGCCTGCCTGCTGCTGGTCTGCCTGGTCCTGCCGGTGTCCGCTGCGGACGCCCCGGCGCTCTTCGGCACGGCCAATGCCGCGGACGGCACGGTCACAGTCACACTCAGTCTTCGCGGCGGCAGCGCCGTGCGCAGCGGAGCCTTCACGCTCAGCTACGACAGCTCGCTGACGCTCAGCAAGACCGAAAAGGGTCTGCCGCTTGCAGTGGCAAACACAAAGGAGAAGGGAAAGGTCGTCTGCAATTGGGTCGGCGGCGCAGCCGAGGCCGATCAGGCCGTGCTGACGCTGACGTTCACGAACGCAGCGACGAAGAGCTATACCTTCAAGGTGTCCGGCGCCAAGGTGACGGACAAGAACTATGAGACGACGAAGATCGCTGACTTCCCGATCAGGATCTATGTGGCCTGCAACGGTAAGAACTGCCCGTCCAAGAGCTACAAGGATGTCGATCAGACGCAGTGGTATCACAATGCTGTGGACTATGTCCTCGGCAATGACCTGATGAAGGGCACGGGCAAGACGACGTTCTCCCCGGATGCCACTCTGACGCGCGGCATGGTCGTCACGGTCCTCGGCCGCATGGCCGGTGTGAAGACGGCCGATTATGCCGGAACGAGCTTCTCCGATGTCAAGGCCGGCAGCTGGTATGCGCCCTATGTGCAGTGGGCCAGCAAGCAGGGCCTCGTCAAGGGCTATGAAGACGGCACGTTCAAGCCGGAGCAGAATGTGACCCGCGAGGAGATGGTCACCATGCTGTTCCGCTGCTGGCAGAGCGAGGGCAACACCTGGAAGACGGATGTCGCCGCACTCAATGCATACAAGGATTCCGCAAAGGTCTCGAGCTGGGCGCTTCCCGCCATGCGCTGGGCTGCTGCTAACGGCGTCGTCAACGGCGTCGGCGACAGCATGCTGGAGCCGCAGGGCCAGGCAACGCGCGCACAGTTTGCGAAGATCATCATGGTCTACCTTGAGAATCTCGCATGAAAGGAGCGCAGGATAGAAGAATGAAGCACTGGAATCTGAAACGGGTCCTGTCGCTGCTGCTGGTCGTGTGCATGGTCACCGGCCTGCTGTCCGGCGTCTCCGCCATGGCGGAGGATCAGACCGCGAATTATCATGAGATCTCCACCGACGGCCTGAAGCTTGCAACGGAAGACAATGCCGCTGCGGACGAGACCGAAACGGAAGAGGCTCCCTATGCCGATACCGATGTCGTGCGTGTGTTCGTCGTGCTGGAGGACAAGCCCGTCCTGCAGCAGGGCTACGCTACCCGCGGCATCGCCGGCAATGCTGCCGCCATGGCAGCCTCCAAGGCGCTCGAAGCCAAGCAGGCAGCGCTGGCCGCAGAGATCTCTGCGAACGTGCTGTCCGGCGAGACGCTGAACGTCCACTGGAACCTGACGCTGGCCGCCAACGCCATGTCCGTTGACCTGCCCTATGGCAAGATGGACGAGGTCGAAGCGCTGAAGGGCGTTAAGAGCGTCATGCTCGTTCCGCAGTACAGCATCGATCCGCGCGAGCAGGCCGATCTCAACACCATTTCCTCCGGCAATATGATCGGCAGCTACAACGCCTGGCTCGAGGGCTATACCGGTGCGGGCAGCCGCATCGCCATTGTCGATACCGGCCTGGATTCAGACCATCCGTCGTTCAACAGCGCTGCGTTTGATTACAGCCTGCTGGTTACCTCGACGAAGAACGGCAAGCAGATCGCGGATTACAATCTGCTGACCGCCGCGAAGATCAACGAGGTCCTGCCGCAGCTGCATGCCGCAGAGCGCTATGAGGGCCTGACCGGCAATGCTCTGTATGTCAGCAGCAAGATCGCCTTCGGCTTCAACTATATTGACGCCACTCTCGACATCACGCATGACAACGATCAGCAGGGCGACCACGGCACGCACGTTGCCGGTATCGCCACGGCCAACCGCTATGTGGAAAATGCGGACGGCACCTACACCTACGCTGACAACGGCGTCGTCGGCGTTGCGCCCGATGCGCAGGTCGTCGTTATGAAGGTGTTCGGCAAGAACGGCGGCGCCTATGCCGATGACTACATCGCCGCCATCGAGGATGCCATCGTTCTGGACTGCGACAGCGTCAACCTGTCCCTTGGCTCCGCGGCGGTCGGCTTCACGACCCCCGGCGAGGCGTACTTCGACAATGTCATGGATTCTCTGGACGAGACGGATACCGTCGTTTGCATGTCTGCCGGTAACTCCGGAAACTGGGCAGAGGACTCCGTCAACGGCCTGCTGTTTGCCGAGGATTCCAACACCGGCCGCGTCGGCTCCCCCGGCGCCTATGAGAATTCTCTGGCCGTCGCCAGTGCCGACAACATCGCCAACACCGCGGAGTATTTTACGGTCAACGGCGCGAACTACACCTACGCCGACGGCGCAGGCAAGACGTTCACCGGCGGCGCGACCTGCAAGAGCGCAGCCTTTACGACGCTCGACAAGTCCGAGGACAAGAGCGGCACGGAATATGACTTCGTGTTCATCGGCGATCCGACCGACCCGGACGACACCGTGAAGTACGGCGGCGAGAAGTCCGACTTTGCGAACACGGCCGGTAAGATCGTCCTTGTCTCCCGCGGCAACGGCGTTGCCTTCACCGATAAGCAGATCAATGCGGATGCCGCGAAGGCTGCCGCCATTATCGTCTATAACAATGTTGACGGCTTCGATGCCATCTATGCGGCCTGCACGAAGAAGCTCCCGTTCATCACGATCCGCCTTGACCAGATGAAGGCGATCCTCGCCTCGGCCACGCAGGACGAAAACGGCGTCTGGGGCGGCAAGCTGACCGTCCACGGCAGCGGTGTCTACACCGACATGAACGCCACCGGCGGCGTTATCACCATGAGCTCCTTCAGCTCCTGGGGCGTACCCGGCGATCTGTCTCTGAAGCCCGAGATCACCGCCCCCGGCGGCAACATCTATTCCACGCGCACGGACGGCACCTACGGCCTGATGAGCGGCACGTCCATGGCGTCTCCGTCTGCTGCCGGTCAGGCAGCCGTTGTCGCGCAGTACATCCGTGAGAACGGCCTTGCGGAAAAGGCCGGCCTGACCGTTCGCGCGCTGGCGCAGAGCCTGATGATGGGCACAGCCGTTCCCATCATGGATCCGGATTCCGACGTGGAGTACTCCCCGAGAAGACAGGGCTCCGGCCTTGGCAACGTGGAGAACGCCGTGAACAGCCCCGCCTATGTGACCATTGACGGCAATGACGACGGCAAGGTCAAGGTGGAGTTCGGCGACGATCCCGCCCGCACCGGTACCTACAGCTTCTCGTTCCATGTCAACAACCTGACGGACAAGCCCGTCTCCTACAGGCTCAGCGCCAGTGTGCTTGCGCCGGAAACAGTCACGGATGAAGAGTCCGGCACGAAGTTCATCGCCATGAACGATGTTGCAGTCGGCGCAAATGCGGTCTTCACGACCGATGCGGCGGGCTACGACCTCAACGGAGACGGCAAGCTCGACGACGGCGACGTCATGGCGATCCTGAACCATGCCGCCGGACTGGAGCTGCTTGCAGACGCTTCTCTGGCCGACCTGAACGGCGACGGCACTGCCGACGAGGTCGATGCGCAGATCCTTAACGACATTCTCGAGGGCGGCTCCTATGAGGGCAAGACGCTTGAGAGCCTGCAGAGCAACGACGTCGTGACCGTCCCGGCCAACGGCAGTGTGCAGGTCAAGGCAACCCTGAGCCTGAACGAGGAAGGCAAGCAGTATATGGAGGAGAACTTCTCCAATGGCAACTACCTCGAGGGTTATGTCTACCTGAATGCCGAGACCGATGCCGAGGGCAAGCTTGGCGTCAGCCAGTCCATCCCGTTCCTGGCCTTCTGGGGCAACTGGACGGATTCCTCCATGTTCGATACCAGCGTCTATGCCGAGGATCTCTTCAACGAGATGCCGCACAAGTACCTGAATATCGCGCGGGAGAACTACTACAATGTGAAGAAGGCGGGCAGCGGCAATACCTTCAACCTCGGTGTGAACCTCTACGCCAACGATGATGCGTTCCTTGCTGACCGCACGGCTGTCCGCGCGGGCGATACGCTCATGACCATAAACTACAACCTGATCCGCAATGCGCAGGACGTCAGCTACGTCATCCGCAATGCAGAGACCGGCGAGGTTTATTTCAGCAAGGACTACGGCAAGCAGTCCGGCGCCTTCTACTATACGAACGGCGGCTACTGGTCCAACACCGTTACGACGAAGGGCATCAGCTGGCGCTTCACCGACAACGAGGGCAATGCGCTCCCGAACAACACGAAGCTCGAGCTCGTTCTGACTGCCGTACCGGAGTACTACACCGCCGACGAGAACGGCAATTATACCGGCCTCGGCAAGGGTGCAGCGTGGGAGACGCTCGTTACCGTCGATAACGAGGCACCGGCCGTCACCCAGATGTTCTTCTCCAGCGATCCTGCGGGCCGCAAGCTCATCAACATCGCGGCGCAGGATAACCAGTACATCTCTGCCATCCAGTTCCTCACGACGGACGGCAAGCTTATCGGAACGCTCTCTCCGAACCAGCAGACGGCAAACGAGGCACTGAGCCTTTCGGTCAACGCTGCTTCCATGAAGCAGGACAAGGTCGTTGTTGCGGTCGTGGACTATGCGGGCAACGCAAGAGCCTATGAGCTCGAGCTTGGCCTCGGCGGCGACGACGGCGACGAAGAGCCCGCAGTGGAGCTCAATGGCTTCTTCGCCTTCAACTCGACGAACAACACCTGGGCGCGCTTTGAGCCGGATACGGCCAAGACCCCGGAGACTGCAGCAGAGGCCGATGTCCAGTTCGCTTCTGCGGAGTATGTCAACGGCTACACCGTAGCCTGCACGACGGATGGCTATCTGTACGTTATGCAGCACGGCAAGTTCGAGCCGACGCCCGTGTGTTACCTGAACGCCATTCTGATCGACATGGCTTATAACAAGGCCGACGGCAAGCTGTACGCCATGGCGGTCCTCAATGACGAGAACGGCGAGCCGCAGTACGGCAAGCTCGTCACCGTCGACATGTTCACTGGCGAGCTGACTGAGGTCGGCTCGATCACGAGCGACATGATGCCCTCGTCCCGCGACGGCGAAGTGCCGCAGGTGCTGGCCATCAGCGACGACGGTACGTTCTATGTCATCAACGCCTCCACGCGCAACACCTACCTCTACAGCTTCCGTCTGACTGAGGACGGCAAGATCGGCGAGCTGACGAAAGTCGGCAAGACCGGCTTCAAGGCAAACTATCTGCAGTCCATGGCCTTTGACCACTCTACCGGCGAGCTCTACTGGGCACAGTTCGTGCGAGCCTCCAGCTGGGCACGTCCGACCTACAAGCTCGTGAAGCTTGACCTCACGACCGGTGCCGGCACGGCACTCTCCGATCTGCCCGGCGAAATGACCGGCCTGTATATCGTTCGCGGTCAGGGCGGCTCCACCGGCAAGACCGACAAGCCTGAGAAGGTCCAGCTCACCACGACGAGCGCCACGCTCTACAGCGGCAACAAGACCGCCCTCGAGGCCTTCGTGACCCCGTGGAACCTGACCGACCGCTCCATCGTCTGGTCCTCCTCCGATGAGAAGATCGCCACCGTCGATGCAAACGGCGTTGTCACTGCAGTCAGCGAGGGCACGGCAGTCATCACCGCCGCCTCTAAGCTCGACGGCACCGTCAAAGCCGAGTGCACCATCACGGTCATGCAGAACAACACGACGCTGACCGGCATCGTTCACAATGCAGACGGCCAGAGCTTTGTTGCCGACATCGATGTCGACTCTGCAAACTACAAGTACCTCACCGGTGCACTGGAGCAGGATTACTATTCCGTCGTTCAGACGGGCGATATGCTGCTGGCCTCCGGCGACGGCAACCTTTACAGCCTTGATGCCGAAAACGGCTACGCAGCCAAGGAGCTGTGCTACACCGGCGACCTGTTTATGTCCGATATGGCCTACAGCCCGAACCTTGACCTCACGCTCGGCACCTATGGTTACTACCTGATGCTCGTCGATCCGACCACCGAGAACGGCTACCGCGGCCTATGGAATCTGCAGGGTGCGTTCACTGCCATTGCGGGCATTGCCTATGCGGGCCATGACAGCACCTACAACTACTTCTATATGCTGTCTGCCTCCGGCACGATCCACCTCATCGGCATCGCTCCGAACGGTGACGGCTACACGCTGAGCCTCCTGCACACCATCGTAACGGACAAGTCCCTTGCTATTACGGGCCAGCATATGTATCAGTCCCTGTACTATGATATGGAGACCGGCTGGATCTACTGGGCACGCTTCAACGGCGAGGACTCCTCCAGCATCATCGCGATCAACGAGGAGACCGAGGAGGTCGTCCTCCGCGGCACGTTCGACGAGGCTGCATGGCCCGTTGTCGGCCTGTTCGCTTCCAAGAGCGGCGCGATGGATCTCGACCGCACCGGCGATTTCAACTTCAGCGAGACCTGCACGCTGGCCCAGACCGAGCTGAGCAGTCAGGACGCCGTGGCGCTCCCCGCCGGGAGCCTCCCCACGCTGGAGCATTAAGCTCAGAATAGGAGGAAACCATGAATCAACTGATGAAACGGGTGCTGTCCGTCCTGCTGGTCGTGTGCCTCCTGTGTTCCGCGCTCCCCTCTGCCTTCGCGGCAGAGAGCGGCGGGTTCACGGACGTCTCAAAGGACCACTGGGCGTATGACGCCATCACGGAAGCCGTTGCCGCCGGTTACTTCAAGGGCGTGAGCGACACGGCGTTTGATCCCGAGGGCACGCTGACCCGTGCCATGCTTGTGACCGTTCTGGCGCGCGCCGCCGGTGCGGAAACGGACGACAATGCCTCTACCGGCTTCTCCGATGTGGCAGCGGGCACCTGGTACACGGGCGCTGTCGCATGGGCCGCCGAGAACGGCGTTGTGACCGGCGACGGCGACGGCACGTTTGCCCCGGACCGCGCGGCCACCCGGCAGGAGACTGCCACCATCTTCCTGCGGCTGCTGAAGCTGCTGGACAAGACCCTCCCCGAGATCGAGGAGGTTAAGACCTTCACCGATGCAGCCGACATCGCCGCATGGGCGAAAGAGGCTGTAAAGACCATGCAGACCGCAGGCGTTCTGACCGGTTATCCGGACGGCAGCTTCCTGCCTGCCAACCCGCTGACCCGCGCTGAGGCCGCTACGCTCCTGTGCCGCTTCCTGAAGGCTGCGGAGGATAAGACCGAGCCCACGGAGCCGACGGAGACCGAACCGACCGAGCCGGAACCCACGGAGCCCGAGCCTACCGAACCCGAGCCCACCGAGCCGAAGGAGCCGATCCACGTCACCTTCGTCTCCGAGCATAGCGCGGCCTATGTCGAAGGCAAGGCCGTCACGGAGCTGACGCTCCCGGAGAATGTGAACTTTGTCGAGTTTATCGCCCGCGCTGACGAAGGCTATGAGGTCTATGACGTCTCCGCAACGAGCGGCCGTCTGGCGAGCCACGGCAGCAACTACATCCTGGCCGGTCTGACCGAGGACGTCACCGTCACGCTGTCTGACGGCCTGATCCAGCATACCGTCACGTTCAATGCCGTCAACGGCACGACACCGGTGCAGGTCAAGGTCCAGCACGGCGGCACGGTCGAAAAGCCCGCCGATCCCGTCAAGACTGACGACACCTTCCTCGGCTGGCACACCGCCAGCGGCGCGGAATGGGATTTCGCGACTCCGGTCACGAACAACATGACGCTCTTTGCCTATTGGCTCAACGACACCTATGTCGGCGCGACGGTCTATCTGGACGGTGTCAAGGGCAGCGACTCCAACGACGGCCTGACGGAAGAGACGCCGGTCCGCACGTTTGCTGCGGCTGCGGCTCTCATCTCTCCGAAGGTCACCGATGGTGTCATTTGGGTCACGCATACCGTGACCGTGCTCGATGAGCAGACGTGGGACCTCAAGGGCCGCGACTGCATCGTCAAGCGCGCTCCGTCCTGCACGGGCAACATGATCGCCGTGGACGGCGGCAGCCTGACGCTGTCGAACATCACGATCGACGGCAATGCCGAGGTCTTCTCCGGACTGTCCGCTTCCGCTCCCGCGAGCAACACCATCTATCTGCTGAACTATGCGACGATGACGATGAACAACGCCGTTGTCACGAATTGCTTCGGCGCACAGGGCGGCGCGTTCTATGTGGAAGACTCCACCCTGGTCCTGAACAGCGGCAAGATCTCGAACAACACGTCCAAGTTCACCGGCGGCGCGATCTACCTCAAGTCCAACACGAAGGACGATAAGACCGTCTTCACGATGAATGGCGGCGAGCTGTCCGATAACGTGGGCGGCTCCGTTGCGGGCGTCATCAACGTTATGGGCAGCCATCCTGTGGAAGTGAACCTGCTCGGCGGCGCGGTTGTGAACAACTCCATGTCGACGACGGGCGCGAACATCGCCTGCATCTCTGCCACGAATGACGGCTCTACCGTCGTGCTCGGCGGTGTGAAGTTTGCCGGCAACACGAACAAGAACGGCGAGACGATCAACGCGCTGACCCTTTCAACCCACAACGTTACCCTCATTCCGACGGAGGATACCGATTTCCAGGACCCGATTTACATCAACAACGCCTATGGGTCCTCCAAGGACGTCGCGATTCGCGTGCCGGAGGGCCTGACCAAGCTGAAGGGCAAGCTCCCCATCCTGCTGGCTAAGGAATTCGTCGGTGCAGCCACCATCTCCGGCGGCACGGGCGAGGGCGCTCATGCCCTGCAGCCGAGCGACATGGAGAAGGTACATGTTGTCAACGGCATCGACGGCGCTTATTACCTCGAGGTCAATGAGAACAACACGGCGGTCTTTGCCGAGGTCAAGACGAACGACATCGTCGTCTACCTCAGCGGCAACGGCAATGACACGAACGACGGCCTGACCGTTAAGACGCCGGTCAAGACATTCGAGAAGGCCAAGGAGATCCTGAAGGCCCGTGTCGATGCCATGGAGACCATCCCCGATGATGCGAACTTTGTCATTTCGCTGGTCTACCGCATTCAGATCAAGGAAGACTGCTCGCTGAACTTCAACGAATTCGGCGAGAATGCCAAGCGCTGCATGGTCCGCCGTGATGCTACGAATACCTCCGGCTATATGTTTGACATCAAGGAAGCGAACGTCACCATCGAGAACTTCCGCGTGGACGGCAACAGCAAGTATCTGAAGAGCGGTGTCAATGCCTCCTTCAGTATCGGCTCCGGCGCACAGGTCACTGTGAACGACGGCTTTGAGATCGCCAACATGATCTTCGGCGCAGGCGGCGGAGTGTTCAATCTCGGCGCAAGCAAGACGGAGACCCTGCTGACCATCAACGGCGGCTGGTTCCATGACCTGACCGGCTACAACGGCCTGATCGTCTATGGAAACTGCATGTCTCTGAGCACCTATGTGCCCGCGCGCTGCGTTGTGAACGACTGCCTTGTTGAAAATGTCACCGGTACCTATGGCCTGCTGCATGCCATGAAGTTCGTGACCATCGAGATCAACGGCGGCAGGTTCCGCAATATCACGATGAAGAACGACATCGGCTATCTCGCGGCTGTCAACGGCGACGCCACGGCGAGCATCGTCCTGAATCCCACGCCCGCAGGCCAGACCGCGGAGCTGAACGGCGATATCTACCTGCTCAACTCCAAGAGCGATGAAGACGGCAACCTCAGCAAGACCTCTGACGGCTATGTGACCATCGGCGGCGCGCTCGACCACGACGTTGTGATCACCGGTAACCTCATGATGTGGGGCACGGTGGTCGCCGCCGGAACGGACGACTACAAGCTGACGCAGGCTGATCTGGCCCACATCAGCACGGACACCGGCGATGTCCTTGTCCTGAAGGAAAAGACGAACACCATCGAGATCGCTAGGACCCGCTGATGTCCCGCACATAAGAAAATGGCTGCCCGGCGCGAAAGCGCCGGGCAGTTTTTCGTGACCGGGATAGCGCCTTGTAGGGGCGGGGCATGCCTCGCCCGGCGACGCACTTGCAGCCCGTACAAACCGCCGTCAAAATGGTTAACGCCTCCGAATTGTCATTGCGAGGCCCCGAAGGGGCCGTGGCAATCTCGCAGTACACGGACGGATAACGGGAGAACCGTCGGCGAAATCGCAGCTGCCTGCCCGAGATTGCCGCGGGATCAACGCCGGTGTATTTTGTCAGTCTCCATGGCGCTCGGGGAGCGCCGCTGCAGACACAATTGTTGCACGCTGTTTTAATGACGGCCTGTACGAACTGTAAGTGCCTTCCCGAGATTGCCACGTCGCTTCGCTCCTCGCAATGACAAATCGGGAGCGTTTGCTTTTTTCATGTTCCCTGTACCGATCGGCAGGTGCCTCACGGGACGTCGAGGACGCCGCTCCCCTACAATGCCTCAGCACACAAAAAGCGGCGCATCCGGTTCGGGATGCGCCGCATGGGAGACAATATTCAGGAAAGGTCGCTGCCGAGGTCGCAGGTATACAGCCAGCGGATGGAATCACCGTCCTGCACGGTGCAGTCCGATGCGCCGTAGTTCGGGAAAACGCCGTTCACGGCAAACATCCAGCCGGAGCGCGCGCCGCAGTCCTTCTCATAGAGGTTGCCGAGGCCCTCAATGTAGGTGGTCTGATACAGGGGCGAGACGGAATACTCCATCTGGATATTGTAGTCGCTCACCACGCGCTGCAGGACGGAAAACACGGTGTCGCCCTCCTGCAGCTCGACCGTCACGGTACCGAGGATGATGCCGTTCGACGGGACGATGGAACGCTTGGCCTCCGAGAGCTTGTCCCAGTTGTCCAGGACCGTCGTGCAGGAGATGGAGACCGTGCACGAGGGAGCGGCAGGCTCCGTCGCGGGCGGCTCCGTCGGGGCCTCCGTGGCAGGCTGCGTCGCGGCAGTCGGGGCTTCTGTAGCCTTTGTGGCCTCCGTAGACGCTTCAGTCGAAGCTTCTGTGGCTTCCGTCGAGGCGGCTGTGGGCTTCTCTGTGGGAGCGGCTGTTTCGGGCGGCTCCGTGACGTCCCCCAGCGTCTCCGTGGCCAGCTGCAGCCCCTCCGTGCTGCCGGTGGGCTGCGTGTCCCCGCTGCCGCCCTGCAGCACAAAGACGAGCGTCAGAACGGCTGTCAGAACGACGCACACCAGCGCGATGAGCTGCCAGCGCTTCCAGGAATGAAACAGCTTCATGGCAGGACCCTCACTGCAGGTAGCGCGTCAGCATGGCCGCGGCCTGCGCTCGCGTTGCCGTGCCGCCGGGGGCCAGTCTGCCGTCCATGCCGTTCAGAATGCCGCGCTCCACGGCCCACGCCAGCGCCGTGCTCGCCCAGTCGGAGCACGTCCCGGCATCCGGGAAGGCCGCAAGGCTCTGCGTGCTCCCGGGGCTGCCGGAGGCGCGCCAGAGCATAACGGCGAGCTGCTCGCGCGTGATGCTGTCCATCGGCGCGAAGCGGTTTTCACCCACGCCCTGCACAATGCCGCTCTGCTGCGCCCACGAAACGGCCGTGGAGTACCACTGCCCGGCCGGGACGTCGGCAAAGCTGCCGCCGTCTGCTGCGGGGCTGCCGGAAGCGCGCCACAGGACCGTGGCGAGCATGGCACGGTTCAGCGTTCCCTCGGGATCGAAGCAGTCGTTGCCGACGCCATTCATGAGGCCCTGCTCCGTCACCGCGCAGACATAGGGCTGCGCCCAGTGGCGGGCCGTGTCGCGGTAGCGGACGCAGGTGTGTGTGCCGTAGGTCGTGTCCGTCATGGTGTACAGGGCGGGCTGGCCCGCGAGGAAGCGCTCATAGGCCGCGAGGGCGTAGCCCGCCTGCTCCGTGGCCATATAGTTTGCCGTGCGGTTCGTGTGGCCGAAGGCAAGGCCGGTTTCCGTCTGCACGCGGAAGCTCATCAGCGCGCTGACGAGCCACGCACCGTTCGCACGGACAAAGCGGCTGTCCTTTGCCGGGTCGATGCCGAGGGCACACAGCGCCACAAGGACCTGCGAGATCGATTCCGAGGATGAGGCGCCCCACGCGTCAAAGCTGCCGTCGTCCTTCTGCATGCCGCTGAGCACGTTCAGGGCGCGGTCGATGGCCGCAGAGACGTTTGCCTGCGTGCGGTAGGGCGCGAGCGCCTGCAGCACCATGGCGGTCTGGTCGGGGTCGGCCGTCTTACCGGAATAGTCCCAGCCGCCGCCCGGCAGCTCCTGCGCCAGCAGGTAGGCCACGAGGCGCGCGCGGGAGTTCGAGCCGGAGGCAGCAAAGCCGTAGGACACAGAGTCCATGGCGATGAGGGCAAAGGCCGCACCGTTCACGCCCTGCCAGACGGTCTGGTCGTAGTTTGCAAGCGGGGCCGTCAGGTCATAGCCCGCAAAGTCGCGGGCGTTCTCGCCGCAGGCCGTCAGGGCGAGGATCGTGCGGGAATACTGCGTGTAATAGGATTTATCCAGCACGCCGCCGCAGGCACGGAGCTTTTCCGCCAGAGAAGCGAGATAGTCCTGCCGCATGGCGTCCGTCAGATTGCCGCTGCGGGCCAGCTGCAGGATGGACCAATCGCTGTAGGTCCCGGCGGCCTGCATCGCAGCGGTGCAGTAGGCGGAGACGCCGTCCACGGCCTCGGCGACCGTCATGGGAAGGGCCGTGGGCTCCGCCGCCGCAGCGGGGAGCACCAGGCAGGCCAGCATGGCCAGAAGAACCAGCCCGGAGATCAGTTTTTTCATCATGGCTTTTTCCTCCAAGATCCAGAATTTACGCGCCGAGCCAGACCCACAGGATCTTGGCAATCTGGGCGCGGGTCGCGCCGTCGCGCGGACGGAGCCACAGCGTGCCGTCCGAGGCGGGGTCGCCCGAGATCAGGCCGCGGCTGACGGCCCACTGCATGGCCTCAACGGCATAGCCGGAGACCGCGTCCGCATCCGGGAAGGAGGAGAGCCGGTCTTCCGTAACGGCCTCGCCGTTGTAGCGGTAGAGAATGGCCGCGATCTGCTCGCGGGTGATGGCGTCCTCCGGGGCGAACGTCGCGGCGGACGTGCCCTTGACGACGCCGTTGGCGGCCGCCCAGATGACGGCGTTTTCATACCACGACTGCGGCGCGACGTCCGCAAACGGATTCGGCAGGCCGGTCACGTCCGGGGAACCGGCGTGGCGGTAGAGGACGGTCACGAGCTGTGCGCGCGTCAGCGTGCCGTTCGGCTCGAATGTCGTGGCGCTCATGCCGTTCATCATGCCCGTTTCCAGCATATAGTCGACCGGCTCATGATACCACTGCGTGACGTCGAGGTCGGAGAAGGCCTCGGACGGACAGACCTTATTCTGCGGCTGCGTTGTATAGCGGGTCGTCTCGCCGTCCTGCCACGAATAGAGTGCATAGAGCGTGGCCATGGCGCGGATGGGGGTGTAGGTGTCCGTGTAGACCGTGCTCACCTGCACGGCGTCGGCCACGGGAGCGTCTGTCCAGCCTGCGAAGACATAGTCGTGCGCATCGGCCAGCGGCTTGCCCTCCGGGGCGGTGAGTGCCATCTCCTCGCCGACATAGCCGCGCTGCATCGGCTGGGAAGCCCCCTCCGGCGTGGAGAATACGACGGTCGCGGGGACGCGCTGGCGGAACTCCACCACGAGCGTGCAATCCTTGCGCACGTCGCTGACGGTGAAGACATTGCCGTCCTGCGTGACGGCGGCAGCGCCCTCGGGCTGGAGCGACCAGCCGGAGACGGCGGCGTTCTCCGCGGGCTTTGCCTCGAACGTCAGGTCATTCAGCGGCACGACTGTGCCGAGGGCCGTGTTGGCCGAGACGGCCGTAACGGTGAATTTCGCCTTGCCGAAGAGCTGCCAGTCGGAATAGACCTCCTGCAGGGCATCGACCTTGCCCTTGCCGGGGTAGGCGTCCAGCGCGGAGGAGACGATGGGGAAGGCGCAGTAGTTCCGGCGTGCGCTTTCAATGGTCAGGTACTCCGAGCAGTAATCCCACTGTCCAATCTCAGTCTTCATCTGCGCAACGGCCTGCGCGACGGTGTCGCCCGCGCGCAGACGGGCAAAGAAGACCTCTTCCCACTTGTAGTCATAGTCGAACGTGACGGCCTGGGAATAGCCGTAGAACACGCTCACGCCCTCGGCGCGCAGCGGGGCGCACAGACCGTCCGTCGCCATGCCGAGGCAGATGGCGCTCCAGATCAGGCTGTCCGGGGCGGACTTCGTCATGTGGTTCGCAATGCAGGTGCCGTCCACGGCGTAGTATTTTATCGTACCGTAGGAGCCCATGTACTGCGCGTGGTAGGTATTGCCGTCCTTGGCATAGTCCTCCGTCGTCAGGCCGGTGCCGGTCTGCAGCAGGAGGTAGGACGTTGTCGCGCCGGAGACAAGGTCCTCCTCATTCCACGGGTTTTCATAGTCCGTGGAGCCGTGGCTGTCGAAGATGACAACGCCGCTCGACTCGACGGCGGCAGCAACGGCGTCGATCGTGGCGCGCGTTGTCTTCAGGACCTGCGAGCTGCCGCCCGTGGCGGCGGCCAGCTTCTTCACCTCGTTCTGATACTGCATTGTGAAGCTGCTGTCCAGACCGTAATACGGCTCGATGAGCGTGATGTCCGCGCTCGTCGTCGTGGATGTCTGCGGCTCGACTGCCTCTGTCTCAACGCTGCTCCCGGCGGCCTTGCGGGCCAGCTCGCGCAGGCGCGGGCTGTAGGCGCACGTCACGCCCGTCGTCGTTTCAAAGCTGAACTGCGCGCCGCGCCACTGCAGCGTGCCGTCCACATAGAGGTCGGAGGCCGTCACTGCCTTCGCCACGGCCTGCGCCGCCGCGAGCGTCCGGTCCGGACCGTTCTGTGCGGACTGCGTCTGCGCGTCCTGCTCCACGGCGTCCAGCTCGGCCCACAGGGCGTCGATCGGCGCGTAGTCCGCGTCCGTCAGCGTGCGGGCCTTCGGACCGGCTGCAAAGGCGTTTCCGAACAGGGCCGGCAGCAGTGCCAGCACCAGCAGAAGCGCGAAAAATCGTTTCCAGTTCATATGTATCGGTTCCTTTCCGGTGAGTTACTTCTTATTTTACCATAGAGCCCGGCGATTGTCCATGGATTTTCCTCACAGCACCTGCCCGTTTGCCGCGCCCGTAAAGGCCCCGTGCAGGATGGCGGGCGTGCCGCCGACAAACACGGCATCCATGCCCTCGCTCTCCTGCGCGGGCTGCTCCCAGGTGGCGCGCTCGTGCACGGCGGCGAGGTCGAAAACATTGACATCAGCGTCCATCCCGGCGGCGATGCGTCCCTTGCCCTGCAGGCGCAGAGCCTGCGCCGGAAGGGAGGTCATGCGCTGCACGGCCTCCGGCAGCGTCAGGACATGGCGCTCGCGGACGAACGTCTCGAGAATGCGCGTGAATGTCCCGTAGACGCGCGGGTGGGGCAGGCCCTCCGTGGGATAGAGCGAATCGGAGATGACGCTTGCAAACGGCGCGCGCAGAATTCGCTCGATGTCCTCGTCACAGGTGATGAAGTCGATCATCGTCACGTTGCAGGCCTCCTCCGCCAGCACATGGCACAGGCAGTCGACCGGCTCCATGCCGAGAAGCTCTGCGGCCTGCGCCAGCGTTTTTCCCGTGAGCGGCTGGAATTCCGGCCGGTGCAGCGTCGTCAGGCGGATGTTGTCCCAGCCGACCATCTGCGCGATGTTGTCAAAATCGCGGCCGTGGGCGATGCGCTCACGCAGGATATCCCGCTGGGCTGGGTCACGCAGCCGGGCGACTACGGCATCCGTTCCGCCCGCCAGAAAGTCCTGCGGCAGCAGATGCAGAAGCTGCGTCGAGCCTGCGCAGTAGGGATAGACGTCGCACGAGACGTCCAGCCCCTCGTCCCGCGCCTGCTGCAGCAGCGCCAGCGCCTCTGGGATGCGGCGGTTCCAGTTGCGCGGCCCCATGGCCTTGAGATGGCTGATGTGCACGGGCGTGTTCAGCAGGCGTGCCGCGCGGAGCATTTCGCGCAGGGCTTCACAGACCATATCGCCCTCCTCGCGCATGTGCACGCAGATGGGAATGCCGCTGCCCTGCAGCGGGGCCAGTGCCCGGAGCAGGCCGTCCGGCGTGTAGAAGCACTCCGGCGCATAGCCGAGGCCGAGCGAGACGCCGAGGGCCCCGTCCGCCAGCGCGCGCTCCAGCCTTCGGTGCAGCTCCGGCAGGGCCTCATCCGCATCGCCCGGCGCATAGCCGCAGCAGTCCGCACGCACCGTCCCGCCGCCGACGAGCATGCCGACGTGCAGCGGCAGCGGCCGGGCGCGCAGTGCGTCCAGATAGGCCGCCATGGACTCCGTGGGGATGGCCGGGTCGATGTCGCCCGTGATCGCCCCGAGATAGCGCCGCAGCTCTGCCCGGTGCGCCGCGCCGAACGGCGCGAGCGACAGGCCGCAGTTTCCGTTGACGATGGCGGTCAGCCCCTGCCGCAGCTCCGCGCGGCCGAAGCCGGGGCGGAAGACGGCGGCATCCCCGTGGCGGTGAATGTCAAGAAAGCCCGGCGTGACGTACCGCCCGGTGGCGTCCAGCGTTTTCGCGGCCTCGCCGCAGGACCCGACAGCCGCGATCTTGCCGCCGCGGATGCCGATATCCGCCCGGAACGGCGCGCCGCCGCTCCCGTCGATGACCGTGCCCCCGCGAATGACCCAATCCAGCATGAAAAACGCCTCCTTTTTGCTCCCATCATAGCACACTTCTGCGGAAAATCAACGCGAACGGTTGATTTTTGTCGAGACGTTGGATATAATAAAGAAAATCCATCTTCGGAGGTAACACCCATGGCTGTTAAAATTGAAAAAGATACCATCATCGGCGATGTGCTCGACCTTGCGCCGGAGACCGCGCCCCTGTTCCAGGCCATCGGCATGCACTGCCTGGGCTGTCCGGCCAGCCGCGGCGAGTCCGTGGAGGAAGCCTGCATGGTCCACGGCGTGGATCCCGATGCCTTCCTCGCACAGGTAAACCACTTCATCGAGGCAGTGGAAGCCAATAAGTGATCCAAACCAGACCCGCTGCAGTTTATACTTGCAGCGGGCCATTTTTTAAGGGAGACTCCCTGACGAACGGAGAATTGTTATGACACAGAAGGAAAGGATGCTTGCCGGGCAGCTCTACCTCGTGGACGAGGAGCTGGCGGCCGAGATGCGCCATACCGCCGGGGTGCTCCGGCAGTTCAACAGCGAGCCGGAGCCGGAGGCCCGCGCCGCCCTGCTGCGCGGCCTGCTGGGCGGGACGGGACGCACGTTCAGGATCGAGCCGCCCTTCCGCTGCGACTACGGCAGCCATATCTATCTGGGCGAAAATTTCTATGCGAATTATGAGCTCATCGTGCTCGACCAGTGCGACGTCCGCTTCGGCGACAACGTCATGCTCGGGCCGCGCGTGAGCCTGTTCAGCGCGGGCCATCCGCTCGATGCGGACATCCGCAATGCCGGGCTGGAGTACGGCAAGCCTATCACCGTCGGCAGCAATGTCTGGATGGGCGGCTGCGTGACCGTGAACGGCGGCGTGACCATCGGCGACAATGTCGTCATCGGCTCCGGCTCCGTCGTGACGCACGACATCCCGTCCAACGTCATTGCGGCCGGGAATCCCTGCCGCGTGCTGCGCCCGCTGACGGACGCCGACCGCGCCCACTGGCAGCAGGAGGCCGCGCGCTGGCGCGCGGAATGCGGCCGGTGAGGCTGCCGGTCTCCGCGCGGCTGGACTGCTGTGCCGGGCTTGTGCCGCAGGGCGCGCGCGCTGCGGACATCGGCGCGGACCACGGCTATCTCGGCATTTCGCTGCTGCTGAACGGCCGGGCCGGGTTCGTCCACGCCTCGGAGCTGCGCGAGCAGCCGCTCCGCCGCGCCATGGAAAATGCCCTGCGCTTCGGCGTGGCGGACCGCATGCGCTTTTCCCGCGCCGACGGCCTCGATGCCATCGACCCGGACGAGGTCGATACCATCGTCTGCGCCGGGATGGGCGGCGATCTCATCGCGCAGATCCTGGACCGCTGCCGCTGGGTGCGCGACCCGCGCTATACCTTGATCTTACAGCCGCAGTCCTCCGGCAACGACCTGCGCCGCAAGCTGGCCCGGATGGGCTTTGCCATCGAGCAGGAGCGCCTTGTGCGCGACGGCGGCTTTCTCTATCAGGCCATGGCCGCGCGCTTCGGCAGCGCCGCGCCGGTCACGCCGGGGCAGGAGTATGTCTCCGCGGCCCTGCTCCGTTCCGGCGATCCGCTTCTGCCGGACTATTTTGACCGGCTCATCCCGTCGCTGGAGCGCACCGTCGAGGGCCTGCGGCGCGGCAGCGAGCCGGAACGCCTGCAATACTACGAAACTGCGCTGCGGGAGCTGCGCGAAATGAGGGAGCTTTATGACAACGGTTGCTGATATTCTGGATGTGCTCGAGGCCCTTGCGCCTTGCAGCATGAAAATGGACTGGGACAACGTCGGCCTGCTCTGCGGCAGCCGCAAAAAGCAGGTCGAGCAGGTCCTTGTCGCCCTTGACCCGTTCGAGGACGTCTGCGATGAGGCGGTCGAATGGGGCGCGGACGTCATCGTCACACATCACCCGCTCATTTTCCGCCCCGTGGCGAACGTCACGGACGAGACGAGCGTCGGCCGGATCATCGAGCGGCTGTGCTCGGCGGGCATCTGCGCCGTCAACGCGCACACGAACCTCGACTGCGCCCCCGGCGGCGTGAACGACGAGCTGGCCGCCGTGCTGGGCCTGCGCAGCGTCACGGTGCTCAACCCGAGCGGAACGGACGCCCAGGGCCGCCCGTGGGGGCTGCTGCGCGGCGGCGAGACCGACGAGCAGCCGCTGGGGGAATTCCTGCAGACGGTCAAGCGGACCCTCGGCTGCCCCGGCCTGCGCTATGTGGACGGCGGCAAGCCCGTCCGCCGCGTTGCCGTGGGCGGCGGGAGCTGCGCCGACGGGATGCACGAGGCGCTGGAGGCCGGGTGCGATACGTTCGTCACGGCGGACGTGCGCTATAACCAGTTCTGGGATGCGCACGACCTCGGGCTGAATCTTATCGACGCCGGGCATTTCTACACCGAGAACCCCGTGACGCGCGTGCTGGCAGATGCGCTGGCGAAGGCCTTCCCGGATATTTCCGTAAAAATCTCCGAAACCCACACCGACTGCATGAAATATGCTTGATTTTTGGCCTGTGGAATGCTAAAATAATCTAGTTATTTACAGATACCACTCTACGAAGGGAAGAAATATTATGTCTGGACATTCCAAGTGGCATAACATTCAGAAGACGAAGGGCGCGCAGGACGCCAAGCGCGCGGCAGCCTTCACGAAGATCGCGAAGGAAATGTATGTTGCGGTGAAGGAAGGCGGCGGCTCGACCGACCCCAGCTATAACTCCCGTCTGGCCACGGTCATCACGAAGGCCAAGGCGGCAAATATGCCGAACGACAACATCAAGCGCGTGCTCGAGAAGGCCGCGAATGCCGGCTCCGGCGATTCCTACGAATCCATCACCTATGAGGGCTACGGCCCGAGCGGCATCGCCGTGATCGTCGAGACCATGACCGACAGCCGCAACCGCACGGCAGGCAACGTCCGCCACCACTTCGACAAGTACGGCGGCAAGATGGGCGCTGCGGGCTGCGTGTCCTGGAACTTCAGCAAGAAGGGCGTGCTCGTCATCGACAACGAGGACGGCGACTATGAAGAAGACAACGTTATGATGGACGCCATGGACTGCGGTGCGGACGACTTCGAGGCCGACGGCGACTGCTTCACGATTTACACCGATCCGGACGACTTCAACGCCGTTGCCGATGCGCTGGCCAAGAAGGGCTATACCTTCGTTTCCGCGCAGATCGAGATGGTCCCGGGTGAGTATAAGAAGCTCGACAACCCCGATGACATCACAAATATGGAAAAAATGCTCGACATCTTCGAGGACGACGACGACGTCCAGAACGTCTGGCATAACTGGGACCGCGACTGATCCCGGAATCAGCAAAAGCCGCGCGGCAGGACCGACCTGCCGCGCGGCTTCTTTTATGGTAGGGGCGGGGCATGCCCCGCCCGGCGGCGTACTTGCAGCCCGTACTGGCCGCCATTAAAACGGTACCGGCCCCCGAATTGTCATTCCGAGGAGCGAAGCGACGTGGGAATCTCGTGCAGGCAGTTACGATTTCGCCGGGGTCTCCCTGTTATTCAACCGGGTACTGCGAGATTGCACCCCAAGGGCACTTCCTCGCGCTGCGCGCTCAGGGCGCCACGTCGGCCTTTGGCCTCCTCGCAATGACAAACTTGGGGGGTTTACGCCATAGAATCCATGCCACTGATATTGCAAGTCCGCAAGGCGCTCCCTGAGCGCCGCTACAGACGCAATTGGTGCTCACCATTTTATCGGCAGCCTGTGCCGACCGACAGCAGTGCGCCGGGAGCGGCATGCCGCTCCCCTACAACGCGCTGCCGCTCCCCGTCTCTTGCAATTTTACGATCAAAACAGCCGTGCTGCGGTTTCTCCCGCAGCACGGCTGTTTGCAACATCTTATTTCACATCGGCATTGATGCCGCGCTCGTCGAAGGCGCGCAGCAGCAGGTCCATATCGGACGGGATGGAGATCGGCTCGCCGCAGGCCTTGATGGCATTGGCGACGTCCTTCAGGCCGTTGCCGGTTACGACGGACACGACCGTCGCGTCCTTCGGCAGGACGCCCTGCTCGCACAGCTTCTTCACACCGGCCGTGCCGGTCACACCGGCGGGCTCGCCGAACACGCCGCAGGTGCGGCCGAGCAGCTTCTGCGCCGCCATGATCTCGGCGTCGGAGACATTCACGACCAGGCCGTTCGACTCGCGGATGGCCATGAGCGCCTTGTCCGCGTTGCGCGGCACGCCGACGGCGATGGAGTCGGCCAGCGTGTTCTCTTCCATGGGCTCCCACGGGCGATTTTCCGCAATGGCGCGGTTGATGGGGCAGCAGCCCTCGGCCTGCGCGGAGATGAGGCGCGGCAGACGGTCGATGAGACCGACGGCATGGAGGTCCTTCAGGCCCTTCCAAAGACCGGCGATCGTGCAGCCGTCGCCGACGGAAATGGCGATGAAGTCCGGCATCTGCCAGTCGAGCTGCTCGGCGATCTCATAGGCGACCGTCTTCTTGCCCTCGGAAAGGTAGGGATTGATGGCCGCGTTGCGGTTGTACCAGCCCCAGCGGTCGATGGCCTGCTTCGACAGCTCGAACGTGTCCTCATAGCTGCCCTGCACGGAGATGACGGTCGCGCCGAACGTCATGAGCTGAGCGACCTTGCCCTTCGGCGCGCGGGAGGGGACGAAAATAAACGTCTGGAGCCCGGCGGCCGCAGCGTTGCCCGCGAGGGACGAGGCAGCGTTGCCCGTGGACGAGCAGGCGATGACATGCGCGCCTGCCTCCTGCGCCTTGGCGACGGCCATGGCGGAGGCGCGGTCCTTCAGCGAGGCTGTGGGGTTCTGGCCGTCGTCCTTGACCCAGAGCTTCGCAATGCCGAGCTCCCTGGCAAGGCGGTCGGCCTCATACAGCGGCGACCAGCCGACGCGCAGCGGGGGCGCGGGCGTCTCCGGCTCGACGGGCAGCAGCTCGCGGTAGCGCCACATGGAGCGCTCCGTGCGGTTCTTCAGCGTCTCGCGGGTCAGGACGGTCCTGATCCGGTCATAGTCATAGATGATGTCGAGGATGCCGCCGCATTCGCAGTTCGTCAGATTCGGAACGGCGGGATATTCCCGGCCGCAGCGCACGCAGCGGCCGCATTTTACATGGTTCATCGCTTCGGTTCCTTTCTCCGGGCTTTCCGGTCGTGTTTTTCCAGAGCTCGTTTCATCCGCGCACGGCGGCGCTCATCCCGGCGGCGCTGCCGGGGGTACCATTCATAGAACTGCTCGTCGCCGACAAGGGCGTGCAGCCGATCCAGCTCCCGGCGGCGCAGGATCGCAGCCAGCAGGACGGTCAGCAGCACAAAGTAAAGCGCCAGCGCCGGCAGAAAGAGCGCGCCGAGCCGTTTGGCGTTCAGAAAGATCGCCGCGGCGATCAGAACATTGCCGATGGACGCCGCCAGGATCAGCGCGACCTGCACGGCCGGGATGAGCGGCGCGAGCGCATCGCGCAGGCGGTTCCGGAATGGTTTCATGGGGCCTCCGTGGATGAAAACCGTGCCGGAGCGGGATGACCCACCCCGGCACGGGCTGATTGTCAAAATTCTAAGATTCTAAGGCAGCACTGCATAATTCAGCAAGAGCATTCGTCGAGAGATTTTTTGTCGAGACAAGGTTTGAAAAGTGCAGATGTACTTTGTGTACCCGCAAGGGGCATGCCGCATCCGTAAGGCGGCAAAGCCGCCAACGGCTGCGCAATACCTCAAACTTTTCGAACCGATGGATCGGCGAAAAATATCCGGCGAAGGCCGAAGCTGCAATTGTGCGGGGTTGCCCTAATTACAGCGTCTTGAGAATGCCGACCTCGTCGTTGAAGGCATCGATGAGCGCATCGAGGTCCTTCGCCTGTGCATGGACGGCGTCCCAGGTGCCCTTCGTGTCGTACCACTGGGCGTTGAGGTCTTCGACGTTCATGCCCTGCTGCTCGACCCAGGTGTAATACTTCAGGTTGTGCACGCGCTTGCGCTCCGTGTAGGTCAGCTCGAGCATGCTGTCGGTCTTCAGGCCGAGCATATGCAGCGCATGGTCCTTCTCGGCCTCGAAGGCGGAATAGGCGCCGTGCTGGGCATTGAGCTCTTCCACGCGGGACTTGTACATGACGGCGGAGTCCGTCAGGACGGTGACAACGACGTCGTCCTCGGTCAGCTCATAGTATTTGGCCATCTTGATGCAGCACAGCACGTTGGCGATGCCGGAGATGCCCATCCAGGTGAACTTCTCGATCTGCTCGTCCGTCATGCCAAGGGACTTCAGGTACTCCTGACCCTCCTTGCAGTTGAACAGTCGCAGCAGGCGCTGGGAGTCCTCGTCGTCGATGGCAATGGCCATGTCGGTGTTCTTCACGTTATGGACCCAAGGAATGTGCTTGTCGCCGATACCCTCGATGCGGTGGCCGCCGAAGCCGTTGTCCAGAATGGTCGGGCACTGCAGGGCCTCGCCGACGGCGAGCTTCATGCCGGGATAGCGCTCCTTCAGCAGATCGCCGGAGGACATCGTGCCGGCGGAGCCGGAGGTGAAGCAGGCACCGGCCAGACGCTGGCCGGGCTTTTTCACGGCCTCGAACAGATCGGCCAGGGCGTAGCCCGTGACATTGTAGTGCCACAGCGGGTTGCCCATTTCGGCAAACTGGTTGAAGATCATCATGGACGGATCCTTCTTCAGCTCCCACGTCTTGTCGAAAATCTCCTTGACGTTGGACTCGCAGCCCGGCGTGGCGATGATCTGACCGGCGATGGACTTCAGCCAGTCAAAGCGCTCCTTGGACATATCCTGCGGCAGGATGGCGACGGAGTCGCAGGCCAGCAGCTTGGAGTTGAAGGCGCCGCCGCGGCAGTAGTTGCCGGTGGACGGCCACACGGCATGATGATAGGTGGCGTCGAACTGACCGGTCACAAGGCGCGGAGCCAGGCAGCCGAACGAAGCGCCGACCTTATGGCAGCCCGTGGGGAACCACTTGCCGGACATGGCAAGGATGCGGCACGGCACGCCGGACAGGCTGGAGGGGATCTCCACATAATTCGGGGTGTGCTGATACAGACCGCCGAACTCCTTGGCCTCGTTGTGCCAGGAAATGCGGAACAGGTTGACGGGGTCGACGTCCCACAGGCCGGTATGGGTCAGCTTTTCCTTGATTTTCTCCGGGATGAGATCCGGATTCTGCATCTGCGCGATGGTCGGGATGATGATGTGGTTTTCCTTGGCCTTCTCGATGTTGTGCTTCAGGCCTTCCTTGTTGATGCGAAGATCAATCATTGCTCTTTCCTCCAGTTTTTACGTCAAGATAAGAATATAGCGTGTATTTGGAAATGCCAAAATGTTTCGCGATCTTGTCGCCGGATTTTGTGACGAGCAGCGCGCCGTGCTCATTGAGGAAATGGATGGCGCGCACCTTGTCCTCCTTGCTCATCAGGGCGACCGGCTTGCCGATGAGGCGGTCGGACTGCTCGATGAGATCGTCGAGCAGGTCGTTGACATTGTGCGTGATGCGGGGCGTCTCCTCCCCGGCGGGGTGGGCGGACGTCAGCCCGGCGAGCGCCTGCTCGGCCATGGCCAGCGCGGAAATATCAAAGTTGATGCAGAAAATGGCGCACACGCGCCCGGATTCGTCGCGGATGTAGATGGACGACGACTTCAGCAGCTTGCCGTCCGGCGTGCGGGTGAGATAGCACAGCTGATCCTCCGGCGCGCGGCCGTCCTTGCCGAGCTGCTCGAGCACGACCTGTGAGGGACCGTCGCCGAGCTTGCGGCCGGAGACATGGCCGTTTTCAATCGCCACGACGGAGTGTGATGTGCTGCGCTCCGAGATCTCGTGCACAACGACCTCGCAGTTGCTTCCAAACTGCGCCGCGAGGCCTCTCGCCATCTGGCGGAGCGTTTCCAGTTCATTCGGTTTCAGCAATCGCAGCGCCCCTTTCTTCGGATGGGAAGCCCTGAAAAATCCTCTGCGGCGGATGCCGGAGCTTTTCCGCCGATCCATCGGTTTGGAAGGCTTGGAGTACACAAAGTACGCCTGCGTTCCCCAAACCTCGCCTCGACGAAAAATCTCTCGCCCTCCGCTCTTGCTGATTTCTTCCGAGCTTCCCTGTTGGGAAAACTCTGAAGAAATCCTCTGCGGCGGATGCCGGAGCTTTTCCGCCGATCCATCGGTTCGGGGAACTTGAAATACACAAAGTATTACTGCGTTCCCCAAACCTCGCCTCGACGAAAAATCTCTCGCCCTCCGCTCTTGCTGATTTCTTCCGAGCTTCCCTTCTGGTGGGAAACTCTGAAGAAATCCCTCACGCATACTGCCCGCTGTCAGGCTTGTCATTGCGAGGCCCCGCAAGGGGCCGTGGCAATCTCGCGGGATCATTCCGGATTTTTGAGGATCCCCGGCGAATACGAAATATGGTGCCTGAGAGCCCCACGCCGCTTCGCTCCTCGGAATGACGAACTTCCGGTTTTTGCCGGTCAGAGCGTCCCTGTTTGGATTTTCCTGACCCTATGATACCATTATAGCCGGGAGAAATCAATTGTTTTTTCCAAAATTTTTTTGTTTTGAAAAAAATTTGTTTGACTTCTGTGCAGGATATGGTAAGATAGGAGCAGAGAACCGCAGACTGCCTGCATATCCGCACTGCGGTACGGAATGAATAGATAATGGAGGGTACCACGATGGATTTTGAAGCAATCAAACGTGCGGCCGAGGGCTATCGTGCCGACATGAGCCGTTTCCTGCGGGACATGATCGCCATCCCCAGTGAAAGCTGCGAAGAAAAGGGCGTCGTCATGCGCATCAAGCAGGAGCTGGAAAAGCTCGGCTATGACAGGGTCGAGATCGATCAGCTCGGCAACGTCATCGGCTGGATGGGCACGGGCGAGAAGATCATCGCCATCGATTCCCACATCGATACCGTCGGCATCGGCAACCGCGCCAACTGGACGAACGACCCCTATGAGGGCTATGAGACGGACGACATCATCTACGGACGCGGCGGCTCCGACCAGGAGGGCGGCATGGCCTCCGCTGCCTACGGCGCGAAGATCATGAAGGACCTTGGTCTCATCCCCGAGGGCTATAAGATCATGGTCGTCGGCTCCGTGCAGGAGGAGGACTGCGACGGCATGTGCTGGCAGTCCATCGTCAATGAATATTTCAACGGACCGGAGGATGCCCGCAGCAAGATCGAGTTCGTCATCTCCACCGAGCCGACGGACGGCGGCATCTATCGCGGCCACCGCGGCCGTATGGAGATCCGCGTCGACATGCACGGTGTCTCCTGCCACGGCTCCGCTCCGGAGCGCGGTGACAACGCCATCCACAAGATGGCCGAGGTCCTGCTGAACGTCCGCGACCTCAACGAGAACGACGCCGCCGATGACAAGGAGATCAAGGGCCTTGTCAAGATGCTCGACCCGAAGTACAACCCCGAGCATTGGGAAGACGCGCGCTTCCTCGGCCGCGGCACCTGCACGACGTCGCAGATCTTCTACACGTCTCCGTCCCGCTGCGCCGTTGCGGACTCCTGCTCCATCTCCATCGACCGCCGTATGACGGCAGGTGAGACCTACAAGTCCTGCCTGAAGGAGATCGAGGACCTGCCCGCCTGCAGGAAGTATGCCAAGGACGTCAAGGTTTCGATGTATATGTACGACCGTCCCGCATGGACCGGCCACGTCTATGAGACCGAGTGCTTCTTCCCGACGTGGATCAACAAGGAATCCGCCGCCCATGTGCAGGCCCTTGTCGACGCGCACCACGCTCTGTGGGGCGACAAGCGCCTCTGGGCCGACGAGACCGCGCGCTCCAAGCGCGAAGGCCGCCCGCTGACCGACAAGTGGACGTTCTCCACGAACGGCGTTTCCATCCAGGGCCGCTACGGCATCCCGTGCGTCGGCTTTGGCCCCGGCGCCGAGTCGCAGGCCCATGCGCCGAACGAGATCACCTGGAAGCAGGACCTCGTCGTCTGCGCCGCGCTCTACGCCGCCGTTCCCGGTCTGTACAAGCCCGAAAACAAGATCACCGAGGCCGAGTTCCGTCAGGAGCTGACCGGCAACGATATCAAGTGATTTTTCCGTCCATCCGATAAAAAGCAAGCCCGGCTGAGCCGGGCTTCCGACCAACCAAAATATGAAATAGGAGAACGATCATGAGCAAGACTGTTGAACTGGCAAGACACCTCGAAAAGCTCCACATCAATAACATGTATAAGACCGACTTCTACTGGACGTGGGACAAGACGGACGACGAGATCGACGCCGTCTTCACCGTGGCCGACGCCCTGCGCGACCTGCGCGAGCGCAACAAGTCCACGAAGGTCTTCAATTCCGGCCTCGGCATCTCCCTGTTCCGCGACAACTCCACCCGTACCCGCTTCTCGTTCGCCTCTGCGTGCAACCTGCTGGGTCTGGAGGAGCAGGTCCTCGATGAGAAGAAATCCCAGATCGCCCACGGCGAGACCGTCCGCGAGACCGCGAACATGGTCTCCTTCATGGCCGACGTCATCGGCATCCGCGACGATATGTACATCCATCAGGGCCACGAGTACCAGAAGACGTTTATGGACGCTCTGGAAGAGGGCTACCGCGACGGCATCCTCGAGCAGCGCCCGACGCTCGTGAACCTGCAGTGCGATGTCGACCATCCGACGCAGTGCATGGCCGACATGCTGCATGTCATCCACTACTTCGGCGGCGTTGAGAACCTGAAGGGCAAGAAGGTCGCCATGACGTGGGCCTATTCCCCGTCCTACGGCAAGCCGCTGTCTGTTCCGCAGGGCGTCATCGGCCTGTTCACCCGCTTCGGCATGGATGTCACGCTGGCCCATCCGGAGGGCTACGACGTCTTCCCCGAGGTCGAGGAGATCGCCCGTAAGAACTGCGAGAAGTACGGCTCCAAGTTCCACAAGACGAACGACATGAAGGAAGCCTTTAAGGACGCCGACATCGTCTATCCGAAGTCCTGGGCTCCGTTCCAGGCTATGGAAAGACGCTCCGAACTCTATGTCAAGGGCGACCAGAAGGGCATCGACGAGCTGGAGAAGGAGCTGCTGGCGCAGAACGCCGAGCACAAGGACTGGACCTGCAGCGAGGAGATGATGAAGCTTACGAAGGACGGCAAGGCGCTGTATCTGCACTGCCTGCCCGCCGACATCTCCGGCCTGAGCTGCCCGGAGGGCGAGGTCGACAACTCCGTGTTTGACCGCTATCTCGTGCCGCTGTACAAGCAGGCCTCCTTCAAGCCGTATATCATCGCCGCCATGATCTTCCTGGCGCAGGTCAAGGACCCCGTCAAGGCTCTCATGGAGCTCGACGCTGCCGACAACAAGCGCAAGATGTTCTGAGCCGCACAGCAGGAGGATAATTACCATGGGAAAACGCATCGTCATCGCGCTGGGCGGCAACGCGCTGGGCAGCACGCCCTATGAGCAGCTCGCCCTTGTTACGGAAACGGCAAAGCCGATCGTGGATCTCATCGAGCAGGGCAACGAGGTCGTCATTGCGCACGGCAACGGCCCGCAGGTCGGTATGATCAATCTGGGCATGGCCACGGCCGCCGAGGCCGGCGCCATCAAGTCCGATATGCCCTTCCCCGAGTGCGGCGCCATGAGCCAGGGGTATATCGGTTATCACCTGCAGAACGCCATCGGCAACGAGCTTGCCGCGCGCGGCCTGCAGAAGGACGTCGCCACCGTCGTCACGCAGGTGCTGGTGGACGAGAACGATCCCGCCTTCCAGAAGCCCACGAAGCCTGTCGGCGCATTCTATGACAAGGCCACGGCCGAGCGCATCGCCGCCGAAAAGGGCTACACCATGGTCGAGGACGCGGGCCGCGGCTACCGCCAGGTCGTTCCCTCACCGAAGCCCGTGGACGTCATCGAAAAGAACACCGTCCGCGCCCTGATCAACGGCGGCTGCGTCGTGATCACGGTCGGCGGCGGCGGCATCCCCGTTGTGCGCCGGGACGGCAAGCTCTACGGCACGCCCGCCGTCATCGATAAGGACTTTGCCTCTGCCAAGCTCGCAGAGCTCGTGCAGGCCGACGCCCTCGTCATCCTGACGGCGGTGGACCGCGTCTGCATCAACTGGGGCAAGCCGGACCAGAAGAGCCTTGCGGAAATGACCGTTGCGGAAGCGGAGCGCTACTGCGAGGAGGGCCATTTTGCCCCCGGCTCCATGCTGCCGAAGGTCAGGGCTGCCGTTTCGTTCGCCAAGACCGGCGGGCAGGCCATCATCGCCTCGCTCGCGCAGGCCGGAGCCGCCGTCCGCGGCGAGGCCGGTACGGTCGTCCATCTCTGATATCGTCTGTTCCCTTCCCGGGGAGCAAAGGGCCTGCTGCATGAACCCCGCAGCAGGCCCTTCTGCAATATGGGATAACACATATGCAGGGAAGCGGCACGCGGGAAATGAAACTGGAAAGTGGAAAATTTCACAAGACCGCCGGTCATGCGCTGTAGGGGAGCGGCATGCCCCTCCCAACACCGCACCGGCGGGAAGTGCGGGTCAATGTTAAAAAGGCAATGGCCCCCCAAGTTTGTCATTGCGAGGCCCCAAAGGGGCCGTGGCAATCTCGGGAAGGCACTTGCAGTTCGTACCGGCTGCCGTTAAAATGGCATGCACCGATTGCGTCTGTAGCGGCGCTCAGGGAGCGCCATGGGCAGTTGCAAGTTTCCAGGCACTCACGCCGACCGCACACACCTCCAAGTTTGTCATTGCGAGGCCTCAACGGGGCCGTGGCAATCTCCTGCAGCCGGTTGCGTCTTCGCCGATGCCTTTCCTGTGATCCAGCAAGGTACTGCGAGATTGCCACGTCGGCCTCCGGCCTCCTCGCAATGACAAATCGGGAGTATTTGCCATTTTAACGGCAGCTTGTTGATTGCGCCGGTGCAGCGCCGGGAGCGGCATGCCGCTCCCCTACAAGGCGGGTGCGGTCGACGATAGTGCCACCAAACCTGCAGCTTGCAAGGCGCTCCCTGAGCGCCGCTGCAGACGTAATCGGTTTGTACGTTTTTTTCGGCAGCCTGTGCGTGTCGCCGGTGCAGCACCAGGCCCTGCGGCGAACCGGTTTTTCTTTCTTGCCTTTTTCGGCAAAATACGATATCATTAGCTTAGTAAACATTGCACAGGCGTTTCCAAAATACCGATATAAGGAGCTGGCAACATGCTGGAACAGTCGATCCTGCAGAATTATCTTGACATCCTGCGCGAAGAGCTTGTCCCGGCGACCGGCTGCACGGAGCCGATCGCCATTGCCTACTGCGCCGCGACCCTTCGGGAGCTGCTGGGCGCACTGCCCGAGCGGGTGGACGCCGCCGTCAGCGGCAACATTCTGAAAAACGTCAAAAGCGTCGTCGTACCGAATACCGGCGGGCGCAAGGGCATTGCCCCCGCCATTGCCGTCGGCCTCGTTGCGGGCGACGCCTCGCGCGACCTGCAGGTCATCTCCGCCGTGACGGAAGAGCAGCTTGCGGAGCTGGACGCTTACCTGCAGCGGGTGGATATTTCCGTCTCGTGCAGCCACTCTCCCTGCCAGCTCGACATCGATCTGCGCGGCAGCTGCGGCGGCCACACGGCCCGCGTGCGCATCACGAACCATCACACAAATATCGTCTGCCTTGAGCGTGACGGCGAGGTGCTGCGCGAGCTTCCCGTTGTGGACTCTGCCGAGGAGCATCGCGCGGACAAGAGTCTGCTGAACGTGGCGGACATCCTGCGCTTTGCGGCCGAGGTGCCGCTCGAGGACCTGCTGCCCCTGCTGGAGCCGCAGGTCAGCTGCAACTCCGCCATTGCCGAGGAGGGCCTCCGCGGCGCATGGGGCGCGCAGATCGGGCGCATTTTACTGGAGGATTACGGGGATGATATCAAGCAGCGGGCCAAGGCCTATGCGGCCGCGGGCTCGGACGCCCGCATGAGCGGCTGCGAAATGCCCGTCGTCATCCTCTCCGGCTCCGGCAATCAGGGCATCACGGCCTGCATGCCCGTCGTGGCCTATGCCCGCCACATCGGCGCGACCCGCGAGCAGCTCTACCGCGCGCTGGCCGTTTCCGACCTTGTCACCGTCCACCAGAAGACCGGCATCGGCCGCCTCTCCGCCTACTGCGGGGCCATCTCCGCCGGAGTCGGTGCAGGCGCGGGCATCTGCTACCTGCTCGGCGGCGACTATGACGCCGTGGCGCACACGGTCGTCAACGCCGTGGCCATCCTCTCCGGCACCATCTGTGACGGCGCAAAGCCGTCCTGTGCGGCAAAGATCGCCGCTGCCGTGGATGCGGGCATCATGGGCTACCGCATGTATCTGCACCACCGCGAATTCCGCCACGGCGAGGGCATCGTCGGCAGCAATGTTGACGACACGATCGCCAAGGTCGGTGTGCTGGCGCAGCAGGGCATGCGGCAGACGGACCGCACGATCCTCGATATCATGCAGGATCGCTGCAGCTGAACGCCCGCGTTCCTTCAAAAATCGTTTTCCGGTCCGTCATAATTTGGACATATCAGGCGGGTATACTACGAGCACAGCAAGGAGCTGAACACCATGGAGCATAACGAGCGCATCGACTCCAGTGCAGGCGAGCCTGTATCGGCCTGCAAACGAAGAAAGCACCTGCGGCTGGCGGCCCTCGCTGTAAGCTGCGCCCTGCTCGGCGGTATCGCCGGAGGCGCGGCGACGGGATTGCTTCTGCAGGGCCGCGAGCGAGCGGCCATGCGGCCGGCCGGTCAACAGACGGCCGTATCCGGGGGAGAAAGCACGGGCGCGGAGCTTTCTGCGGCGCGTGTGGCCTCGACTGCGGGAGAATTGACCCCGACGCAGCTCTATGAGCGCTATGCGCCCTGCGTCGTCGGTGTGCTGAACCTCAGCGCGGTCACGGACCTCTATGGAAAGGACACCATGCAGGCCAGCACCGGCTCAGGCGTTCTCCTCACGGGAGACGGCGAGATCCTGACGAATTACCACGTCGTCAAGGACTGCACGCAGCTCACCGTCACGTTGTATGACGGCACGGAGCACACGGCAAAGCTCCTCGGCTATGAGGAGGACAGCGACATCGCCCTGCTGAAGATCGACGGCAGCGGCTACCGCCACGCGCGCCTCGGAGATTCCGACCGGCTGCGCATCGGCACGGAGGTTGCTGCCATCGGCAACCCGCTCGGCGACCTGGACTACAGCCTGAACGTCGGCTATATCAGCGCGAAGGATCGCGACGTCGATCTGGACGGCCCCTCCATCCGCATGATGCAGCTCGACGCCGCCATCAATCCCGGCAACTCCGGCGGCCCGCTGTTCGACCTGCGCGGCAATGTCGTCGGCGTGACAACGGCGAAATATTCCGGCGAGACCGTCACCGGCGCGACGATCGAGGGCATCGGCTTTGCCATCCCCATCAACGACGTCCGCGAGATCCTCTCGGAGCTGCGGGAATACGGCCGCGTGCCGAACCGCGCCCAGCTCGGCGTGATGGTCGGCACGGTCTATTCGACGAACACGGCTCGCAGCGGCCGGGTGCAGGTGCGGGATGTCACAAAGGATTCCGCCGGCGCCCATGCGGGCCTGCGCGACGGCGACTTTATCCTTGCGCTTGATGACTACACCGTGCGTACGCTTTCCGACCTCAGCGCGGCGCTGCGGCACTACCGCGGCGGCCAGCACGCGACGCTCACCATCGAGCGCTACGGCAAGACGTTCCGCCTGCCCATCGTGTTTGACAGCAAGGACGATGCGGTGCAGAACGAAGAGCCAACAACATCGGCCAATGCGCTGGAGCCGTCCGAGCAGGACAGCACCCGGCCCTGATCCGATGTCTTCCATAGATCGCACCCCCTCTCTTTTTCATGCTTTTTCTCTTTTTTCTCTCTCTTTCTTTCTTTTCTTCGAAATGTACCGTCCGGCTTGCCGGGCGGTACATTTCGTTTATGCGCTTAGATGTCGAAAAGGTTGCGCTTGTCATTGCGAGGCCCTGCAGGGGCCGCGGCAATCTCGCGGGATCACTGAGGATTTTCGGTAAACTTCGGCGAATTCGAAACATTTTATGTGAGATTTCCACGTCGCTTCGCCCCCTGCAATGACAAGACTGGGACATTTGACAAGCCGGGAACCGTCTGGGAGTCTCAGACTGTCAAAAAGTCTCCGCTTTGCAGAATAATGCCAACGTCATATCGAAACAACCTGTTGCAAGGCAAGCGCGTGTATGCTATAATGCAGAAAAACGTTGGAACAATTTCGGCTTCCTGCCGTCTAATCTTGCAAAGAGAGAAGGAACGACCGGCGCGGCCGGCGCCGGTCCGCAAACACAGGAGGAGAGAGCATGAGACAGGGTGTCATCTGTATGCTGATCGCGGCGCTGGTGCTGCAGCTTGCGGGCGGCGTGGTCGCAGGCGGTGCAGAGCCGCTGGCCATGACAACACAGGAGACCATTCGAACGGTCGCCGTCTCCGGCGTGCCGACCGCGCTGATGCGTGGGGCCAGACTCCCGGAGCGTATGCCGTCGTTCCATACGGACGCGGCCTGCCATCTGGCGGACAGCTGGCAGAGCTGGTCCGGCATGGTATGGTTCTCGTCTCCGGACGGTGAGCATATCAGCAAGCCGCTCCCGGCGGGAACCGTCACGGAGCCGGGTGTGTATTATTATCTCGGCCTCGTGCTCGAGCCGGATGGCCTTGCGTCCTTTTCCGACGCACCGTCCGTAACGGTCTGCGGGACGACGGCCGCCGTGCAGCGGCTCGAGGACGGCAGGCTGTTCGTCTGCGTGCGCTACGGCAGCGACGACGGCCGCCTGGAGGGCCTCCTGCCCGAAACGCTGCCGTTCCGCGATGTCTCGCGCCGTGCGTGGTATTTTGAGAGCGTCGCCTATGCCTACCGGCAGGGGCTGATGAGCGGAACGGGCACGACGGAATTCGAGCCGGATACGGCCACGTCCCGCGCCATGCTCGTGCAGGTGCTTTACCGTCTGGCGGGTCAGCCCGCCGCGTCCGGAAGCGACTTCTCCGATGTCGGCGACGGCGTGTGGTATGCCGATGCCGTCTCGTGGGCCGCCGGGGCGCAGATCGTCAACGGCTACGGCAACGGGCGCTTCGGCCCGGACGACCCCGTCACACGCGAACAGACGGCGGCCATCCTCTATCGCTATGCCGCGTGGTATGACCTTGCCGGGGACGGCGAGGCGCCCCTCTCCGGCTATCCGGACGCCGGGACGGTCAGCAGCTGGGCGCGCAGCGCCATGGGCTGGGCCGTCGGCGCGGGTTATCTGACCGGCTCTGCCGAGGACGGCGCCGTTCTGCTCCGCCCGCAGGCGCTTGCCGTCCGCGCGCAGACCGCCGCGATCCTGGCCCGCTTCTGCCGCAGCCTGCAGAAGCAGGAGCACGCCATGCCGCGCGCGGACTATTTCACGGCCCGCGGCACGACGGTACTCTACCTGCCGCTCGACAACCGTCCCGTCAACGACCTGCGCGTCGAGGCGCTGGCGGACAGCACCGGTATGAATGTGCTGCTGCCGCCGGAGGACCTCTATGCCACGCGGCTCGACGGGCAGACGACGAATGCCAACGGCACGCAGTACGGCGACACGCATGCTCTCCTGCAGTGGGTGCTGGACAATGAGGACGCCTGCGATGTGCTGATCGTCAGCATGGACCAGCTGCTCTCCGGCGGCCTTGTGAACAGCCGCTGGGAGGACGGGATGGACCTGACGTGGGAGCAGGATGCCATCGACACGCTTTCACAGATCGCTGCACGCAAGCCGGTCTATGTGTTCGACACGGTGATGCGCCTTGCCACGACCGCCGGCTATCAGGGACTCGACAGCGAGGCCTACCGCCTGTTCCGCAGCTACGGCATGGCCGAGCGCGGCGAGCTGACCGGTCACAACCTGACGGTCGATAACATCATTGCAGGCTACCCCTACGGCGCGGACGGCGAACGGATCGAAACGACGTTGGATGACGAGCTGGTGGAGCATTATCTGGCTGCCCGCGCGCGCAAGCTGCGGCTGACGGACTATCTGCTGCGCCATGCCGAGAGCTTTGCGGCCTGTGTCGTCGGTGTTGACGACTCAGCTGCGCGCATCTCCGTGCAGACAAATGAGATCCGCTATCTGCAGCGGCTGCTCGGCAAAAACTGCGCTCTGTTCTGCGGAACGGACGAGCTTGGCATGATGGCCTTTACGCGTGCCTATGCCGACTGCGCCGGATGGAACAGCCGCCTGTCCGTGCACTATTTCGGCGGCTATGAGGACAGCGTGGCCGATGCCTACGATACCTCGACGCTCCGCGAGTCCGTGGAGCAGCATATCACGGCGCTCGGCGCGGAGCTTGCGGACTGGAGCGAACAGTCAGATGCTGTCGTGCTGGTGCTCACGCGCGGCGCTTCCTCCACGGAGTGCAGCCGGTATCTGGCAGCTTGGGAGGACAACTGCCGGAATGGTGTCCCGACGATCGTCATCGATGCCTCATCTGCCACGCAGCATCTGCCGCAGCAGCTGGAGGATACCTCGCTGCAGTGGCTCATGGGCTACAGCGCGTGGGGCACGGCGGCAAATTCCATCGGCATCGCGCTCTCCATGGGTCTGACGCGCCTGCAGTGGCTGCAGGGCGAGCAGGACCCGCAGCCGGAGGACAGCGAGGCCTTTGCGCGCGAGCTGATCTTCGCCTATATGAAGGACATCGCCTACTGCCGCTATTGCCGCCCGACGATCAAGGACCTGACGCCGGAGGGCATCGAGCAGGCCCTGCTCAGGCAGAATATGACGACCCGCGTCGAGACGGCCCTGAAGGACACGGCGCTTGTGACCGGGCCGGACGGCGTGACGGACTATGTGATCCCGGAATTCCGTCTGACAGACTTCTCCGCACCGCTTGGACGAAGTTATGAGATCCGCTTCCGCATCCTGTTCCCGAATGCGGGTCCGTGGATCACGGAGCAGTAAAAAATGGGAGCTGCGGTTCATTGCCGCAGCTCCCTGCAGCTTGTCAAAAAAGTCCCTTCGGGATTTTTCGCCAAGCTGCTTTCAGAATTGCAAAATGAAATTTTGTAGTATTATTTTTCAATTCTGCCGCTGCGGCGGGTTATTGAACGCGAAAGGAAACCCTGACGGTTTCCTTTCACACTTTTCTTCCCTCCGAAACCTCCGGCTGGGCAGGTTTTTCGGCAGACTGATGGGAGCTGTGGTTTTGCCGCAGCTCCCTGATTTTTATTTTTGAATTCTTCACATGCGGTCCGGGGCGGAGAAGCCCAGCAGATCGATGCACTCCTCCAGCGCGCGCCTGGCAAGGCGGATGAGGGCGAGGTAGCCCGCCTGCTTCTGCTTGTCCGGCTCGGCCAGAATACGCGTCTCATGGTAGAAGCGATTCACCGCGCCCGCAAGCTCATAGGCATAGGCGCAGATCACGTTCGGTGCGGAGTCACGGTAGGCCATCTGCAGGGCGTCCGGCATCTGCGCCAGCTCCAGCTGCAGCGCCTTGGCGCTCTCGCTGTCGGCCGGGGCCATGGCCCAGTCGCCCTCGCCGCCGCAGCGGTTCAGGATGGACTTGATGCGGACGATGGTGTAGAGCAGGTAGGGGCCGGTGTTGCCCTCGAACGCGGCAAAGCGCTCGAGATCGAAGATATAGTCCTTCGTGGCGAGGTTCGACAGGTCGCCGTATTTCAGCGCCGCGATGGCGATGCAGCGGGCTGTGGCGTCCAGCTCGTCCTCGGGGACGGTCTGGTTCTCGCGGATTTTGTCCGTGACATAGGTCACGATGTCGGCAATGAGCGTTTCCAGACGCATCACGCCGCCTGCGCGGGTCTTGAAGGGCTTGCCGTCCTTGCCGTTCATCGTGCCGAAGCCGATGTGCTGCAGCTCCGTCTCCGGCGGGACGAGATGGCCCTTGCGCGCCGTGCGGAACACCTGCTCGAAGTGCAGACTCTGGCGCTTGTCCGTCAGGTACAGCAGCTTGTCCGGATGGTAATCCTCCATGCGCTGCACGATGGTGGCCAGATCCGTCGTGGCATACAGCGTCGCGCCGTCGCTCTTGACGAGGATGCACGGCGGCAGCTCCTTGCGGTCGCCCTCCTCGGCCACGGGCACGACGAGCGCGCCCTCGCTCTCGACGAGCACGCCCTCGGCCTTCAGCTTCTCGAGCATCGGGGGAATGTAGGGCTGCGCGTCGCTTTCGCCTTTCCAGACGTCGAAGCTGACGTTCAGATTGTCATAGTTCTTACGCAGATCGGCCACGGAGACCTGCATGATGTGGCGCCACAGGGCATAGTAGCCGGGACGGCGCTGCTGCACGGCAAACGTGATCTCGTGAGCGCGGGCGGCGAAGGGCTCGTCCTCCTTCGAGCGGGCGCTGGCCGTGGGGTAGATCTCCTCCAGCTCGGAGATCGTGAACGGCGCTTCCTCGGGATACGGGCCGGTGAAGCTCTCGTCAAAATAGGGCAGGTCCGGCTTGCGGCGCTCCAGCTCGGCGATGATCAGGCCGATCTGCAGGCCCCAGTCGCCCAGATGAATGTCGCCGACGACATTGTCGCCGAAGTAGCGGTAGATGCGCTTGATGCTCTCGCCGATGATGGCGGAACGCAGGTGGCCGATGTGCAGGGGCTTTGCCACGTTCGGCCCGCCGTAGTCGAGCACGACGCCGCGGGGCTTGCGCTCACCGGTCACGCCGAGGCGCTCGCTCTGGCGCATCTGCTCCAAATGGGCGGCCAGATATGCAGGCTGCACACGCAGGTTGATAAAGCCGGGCTTTACGGCCTCGGCTGCGGCAAAGACGCTGCCGTCCTGCAGGCGGTCGACAACGTCCTGCGCAATGACGAGCGGGGCTTTGTGGTGCTGCTTTGCGGCGGGCATGGCGCCGTTGCACTGAAATTCGCACAGATCGGGGCGGTTTGAGACCGTCACGCGGCCGCAGGCCGGGTCATATCCGGCGGCGGAAAACGCCTCCGCCACAACGGCGGACAGCCGGTCGATCAGCTTTTCCATGGGCGATCAGACTCCTTATCGTTCGATAAACGAAATAATATACAATGATAGCAGAAATTCTGCCGCTTGTCCAGTGCGGGCAGAATTATTCCGGCAGCTCGCGGTACATGGCGGCCGCGTCGTCCTTGCGCACGGCGTCGGCCACGGCCAGCACCTCCACGGCAAGCGTCCGCTGGCCGAAGGCGATGCGCAGCACGTCGCCGGGCTTTACGTCGCAGGACGCCTTGGCCGGGCGGCCGTTCACGGTCACGCGCGCGTTGTCGCACGCTTCATTTGCCACGGTGCGGCGCTTGATGAGACGCGACACCTTGAGAAATTTATCCAGTCTCATAGGACCCTCCCAATCAGTTTTTCTGGCCGCGCAGCTCGATGATGCGGTCACGGAGCACGGCGGCGTATTCGTATTCCATCTGCTTTGCGGCGGCGCGCATCTCCTTTTCGAGCTTTGCGATCTCGCGCTCACGCTCGGCGGCCGTCATCTTCACGCCGTCGCGCCGCTGGGCCTCGCCCTCGGCCTGCGTGATCTCGATGAGCTCGCGCACGTCCTTCACGATGGTCTTCGGCACGATGCCGTGGGCCTTGTTATAGGCGTCCTGAATGCCGCGGCGGCGCTCCGTCTCGTCGATGGCGGCGCGCATGGCGGGCGTGATCTTGTCGGCGTACATGATGACGCGGCCCTCGGCGTTGCGCGCGGCGCGGCCGATGGTCTGGATGAGACTCGTCTCGCTGCGGAGGAAGCCCTCCTTGTCTGCGTCCAGAATGGCGACGAGCGAGACCTCCGGCAGATCGAGTCCCTCGCGCAGCAGGTTGATGCCGACGAGCACGTCAAATTTTGCCATGCGCAGGTCGCGCAGAATCTCCATGCGCTCAAGCGCCGCAACGTCGGAGTGCATATAGCGCACGCGGATGCCGGCATTCTGCAGATACGTCGTCAGATCCTCGGCCATTTTCTTTGTCAGCGTCGTGACGAGCACGCGCTCCTTGCGCTCGATGATGCGGCTGCATTCGCCGATGAGGTCGTCGACCTGCCCGTCGATGGGCCGGACCTCGACCTTCGGGTCCAGCAGGCCCGTCGGACGGATGACCTGCTCAGCGATCTGCCCGGCGCGGCTGCGCTCGTATTCGCCCGGCGTGGCGGAGACGTAGATGGCCTGATGGACCTTTTCCTCGAATTCCGGGAACGTCAGTGGGCGGTTGTCGAACGCGCTCGGCAGGCGGAAGCCATATTCCACCAGACTCTCCTTGCGTGAGCGGTCGCCCGCGTACATCGCGCGCACCTGCGGCAGCGTGACGTGGCTCTCGTCCACGAACAGCAGAAAGTCCTTCGGGAAGTAATCCAGCAGCGTCATGGGCGGCGTGCCGGGCGCACGGCCGGAAATGACGCGGGAGTAGTTTTCGATGCCGCTGCAGAAGCCGATCTCCTGCAGCATCTCGATATCATACATCGTGCGCTGGCGGATGCGCTGGGCCTCAAGCAGCTTGTCGTGCTCCTTGAACCAGCGCTCACGCTCCTCCATCTCGCGCTCGATCTCGAGAATGGCACGGTTGAGCTTGTCCCGCGAGGCGACGTAGTGCGAGGCGGGGTAGATGGCCACATGGCTGATGACGCGCTCCGGCATGCCGCTGACGGCGTTGATCTCGGAGATGCGGTCGATCTCGTCGCCGAAGAACTCCACACGGATGGCCCGGCCGGACCAGTAGACGGGGTAAATCTCCACGGTATCGCCGCGCACGCGGAACGTGTTTCGGGTGAAATTCAGGTCATTTCGCTCGTAGCGAATTTCCACAAGCTTCTGCATCAGCTCCTCGCGGGACTTTTCCATGCCCGTGCGGAGCGAGATGACCATGTTTTTATAGTCGATGGGGTCGCCCAGACCGTAGATGCACGAAACGGACGAGACGACGATGACGTCCCGCCGCTCGAACAGCGACGACGTCGCGCTGTGGCGCAGCCGCTCGATCTCGTCATTGATGGCGGAGTCCTTCTCAATATAGGTGTCCGTGTGGGCGATATAGGCCTCGGGCTGGTAGTAATCGTAGTAGGAAATGAAATATTCCACGGCGTTTTCCGGGAAAAACTCCCGGAATTCCGAGCACAGCTGAGCCGCAAGCGTCTTGTTGTGCGCCAGCACGAGCGTCGGGCGGTTCAGGTTCGCAATGACCGAGGCCATCGTGAACGTCTTGCCCGAGCCGGTCACGCCGAGCAGCACCTGCTCGTCCAGCCCGAGGCGGACGCCCTCCGTCAGCTTGCGGATGGCCTCCGGCTGGTCGCCGGTGGCGCTGTAGGGTGCGTGCAGCTTGAAATCCATGGGGTCTCCTTTCGCTCAGTCAAAAACGTACATGCCGAAAAAGGCCAGCAGGCCCGGCCCGCAGTCATATTCCATGCCGCACTGCTCCGCGAGCCTGCGCACGAAGATGCAGTAGGCCGACATGCAGGAATAATACAGGTCCGGATAGCGGCAGGGCTCGTGTTCCACGATGGCGCACGTCTCGCACAGGGCGCAGCCGCTGGCCCCGACGGGGAAGCCGGGCACGTCCGCGCGGCGCAGACGGCCGAGCAGGCGCAGCGTTGCGGCGTTGTGTTCTTTTTTCGCGGCCTTGATGGCCTTCGAGTCGCTGTAGTCCGCGATCTCCCAGATCGTCTGGAGCACGAGGGCATGGCGGTGCGCCTGAATGCGCGCGCGCATCTCGTCCGGCGTGCCGCAGTCGGGCGGACAGGAGTAATTTGCGCCGTATTTTCCGCAGAGATTCTCGGCACAAAGCGGCCGGAACGACGGGTCAAAGGGAATGTCCTTCGTGTCGGTCACAACCGCAGCCGCGAAGCCCTCCTCGGCTGCCATGGATGTCATTTCTTCCCAGGTCATATCCTGCGCCTCCAATCAAGGAATTATCATAATATTCTAGCATGTTCCGGAGAAAAATGCAACATTTCGGGCCGAATATTGTAGGGCCTGCGGCAAGCGGAAAGTTTCCGGTCGTGCGTTGTAGGGGAGCGGACAGCCGGGCCCGGCACAGCACAAACGATTTGTACCAGCTACCGTTAAAATGGAAAAAGCTATCGACTTGTCATTGCGAGGGCGCTTTGCGCCCGTGGCAATCTCGGGAAGGCACTTGCAGTCTGTACAAGCTACTGTTAAAACGGTGTGCACCAATTGCGTCTGTAGCGGCGCTCAGTGAGCGCCATGCAGGCCAGCAGCATGTGGCACATGGATTCTGTGGCGTGACGCCTCCAGAATTGTCATTGCGAGGGCGCTTTGCGCCCGTGGCAATCTCGCAGTACCTGGCCGGATTGTGGGAAAGCTGTCGGCGAAATCGTAATTGCCTGCACGAGATTGCCACGTCGACCTCCGGCCTCCTCGCAATGACAAACCTTTGGCCTTCCCTGTTTTATCGACAGCCTGTTCGGATCGGCAGCAATGCGCCGGGCCCGGCACAGCACAAACGATTTGTACCAGCTACCGTTAAAATGGAAAAAGCTATCGACTTGTCATTGCGAGGGCGCTTTGCGCCCGTGGCAATCTCGCAGTACCTGGCCGGATTGTGGGAAAGCTGTCGGCGAAATCGTAATTGCCTGCACGAGATTGCCACGTCGGCCTCCGGCCTCCTCGCAATGACAAACCTTTGGACTTCCCTGTTTTATCGACAGCCTGTTCGGATCGGCAGCAATGCGCCGGGCCCGGCTGTCCGCTCCCCAGCTTGTCAA
>ERZ856578.113-NODE-113-length-145438-cov-44.789779_pt1 | contig 145438 bp, 118 predicted proteins | sample MGYA00514384_ERZ856578 | MGnify/ENA primary metagenome ERZ856578 (study PRJEB29103, sample SAMN06111958) | human gut metagenome | biome: human gut; feature: ankylosing spondylitis patient; material: healthy_person | host: Homo sapiens | place: China:Hangzhou... | reverse complement strand
CAACTCCGGGCAACTTCCGCCGCGTTAGCTGCTCTCAAGCAGGAGATGCAGTCCCTGGCGGCTTCTTTACCGGAGTATCCGGTGGTGATGGAGATGTTTGGTGTTGGCCCCACCCTCGGCCCCCAACTCATGGCTGAAATTGGCGATGTACGCCGTTTTCATTCCAAGAAAGCGCTGGTTGCCTTTGCAGGCATTGACGCCCCACCCTACCAATCCGGCCAAATGGATGTCCGCAGCCGCAGCATTTCCAAGCGGGGGTCTGCCTCGCTGCGCAGGACGCTCTTTCTGGTGATGGGTGTCATCCTGCAACATGCTCCAATGAATGAACCGGTCTACCAGTTCATGAACAAGAAACGCTCTGAAGGCAAGCCATACCGTGTCTACATGATAGCCTCCGCCAACAAGTTCCTGCGCATCTACTATGCTTCTGTGAAAGCCTACTTGGATTCCCTGGAACACGACTGATTTTCTTGCGCTATACCATCTGGCTGGCCGCCGTTTTAATTTTGAGATGCTCAGCGGCTTGATTTTGTGTTGCCTTTTTCGCTTCCCTAAAAATCTGAAATTTCTACTTGACTTTTATTAGCAGGTCTTTGTTGCAAATCGGGTCATAAAGAAGTCGGTAAAAGCGGCCAACTCATCATCTTGTGACACATAAACATACAGCTTTTCATCTTCCAGCCAGTCGTAGGCATTGATGCCGATGTACCCTTTTTTGTCCGGGTAAATGATAAATGCGTCGGTAGGGTACTTATTACGATAGGCTTTCAAAATTTCAGACCGGCGATAATAGGTCGGATCGCCGCAGCCGGAAAGATCGGGTACTGTGGGAACGACCACAATCGTCTGGCTGGCTTCGTTCCAGCCGACAATTAAATTTCCGATCTTCGTTTTACTTCCATGAACAAATCCATAGTTGAAACGGCTCACATCCTCGGTATATCCGAAAATCAGCCTATAATTATCCCCATCTTCTACGACCTGGTTAAATAGAGCACGCATTTTCTTTGCGTTTGCGTTGCTCTTTTCCATGTCAATTTCAGGCCCCTTAAATAACTTGCTAAAAAATCCCATGCTCGTTTTCCTCCTGAATATTTAAATGTTTTATATGGCTCTGGATAGGGCAGTGCCCACAACCTCATACATGAAGTAATACTGCAAAATAAGGCATACCATTTCGGGCACTTTGTCACAAAGTGGCGATAAAGCAAAGTCTATTGCTCCGACAGGACATGTTCCATCTCCGACAGGCTCAAGCCGCGAATCAATATGTAGTCTCCCCTCGTTTCCACAATGTAGGGCTGTAACCGTTGCAAGGCCCTGCGATATTCTAAAAAGCCGAGGTTTTCCTCTTTTGTTAAGCTAACAAAAGTCAAAGCCCATAGAGAGATGGTCTCGCCCTCGATTTCGTATAGCGTTTCTGGTGCTACCGGCAGGATAGTATCCACGGTTTCCGAAAAAGTAAAGCTGACCATAAGCCCGCCGTTCTCCAGTTCAAATACGTGAGGATTTGCTTCATAGGCTTGCGACCACCTATCACCTGGCTCTGTATCGTCGGAATTATCCCCTCCCATTTCAAACAACAAGTGCTGATGAACAACGGCATTTCCTTTTTCGATATATGGAATGGACTCGGCTCCGCCAAAAGCCAAAGCCGGAGCAAAGAAAAAGATTTCGTTTTCTGCAAGGCCCCCTTGTTTAGCAGATGCTTCTTGAAAGAGCTCTACTCGCAAAAATTGTTCTGCAAAGTTTTCGGCGGGAATGATACGCTCAAAAAAATCGGAAAAGCTGGTGGAAAAGCTGCCCGATTTGCGGTAGTGAATATCAAGCAGACACATATCGTCGGCTGTCTCAGATAGCTTGCGATAAATAAAAAGCGTTCCAAATCCAGTCATTAAAATGGGCAGGCATCCCTCTTGCTCACCCAGCCAAAGTGTGAGCGTATCAACGTAATCAGTTGGATCTATTATTTTCAGTAATCCGCCGCCATAATTTCCGAAGCCATATTCCTGCCAAAAGTTCAGAAGTTCTGCTGGCAGTTTCCCGTGAAATTGCTCCAGCATTTCAGCGGTGGGTTTTCGCAAGTCATTACCCGGTGGATATTTGCTTACGAATCGGTCAAATGCTTTCATCGTATGTTCTCCTTTACGTTTTGTTTTGATCTCTATCGTTGAAGGATAAGAGCAAATAACTAAATTTGTTTTTATTTTAATGAAAGTGAAATCCGTCTGAATATAAGGCCGAAACATAATATTCGGACGGATTTCCTCATTCCTACTATTCAAGATGCGGAGCCGTTTTCAATTTTTCCAAGGCATCCACAATGGCATTTAGCTGAAAGTCAACCGTTTCATCGGCAGCTTCGGGGACAAACAGGGGGAGCGTATTAGGGATTGCCCTGCGTACAACCATCGCCGTCAGACTTAAATTCGTAAATAGATGGATTCTTGCTGTGTTGGCCTTTATCCCAAAGTTTTCTAAAATTTCTCCAAAAAGACGAAATTGCTTTTGACGAAACACTTGATAGCTTTCTTTTGACAGACGCTTAAAAATAAGCTGTTGTTCTTCAATCGTTAAAACAGCAATTCCATTTTTCTCTCCATAGCAGCAGGCGTGGAGAAATTGTTTCACAGCGTCACGCCAGCTTAAAGCCGGATCGGCCATCAGCTTTTGCACATACTCAATAATTTTAGGTTGTTGCAAGTATAGCGTTTCAACAATCAAATCTTCTTTTGTTGAGAAAAAAGAATAGAAGAAAGTACGTGATATGCCAACTCTTTTGTATATTTGCTCCACGGTTGTATGCTGTATGCCTTGTTTTGCCATCAGTTCAAGCCCAACTGTAACAAGTTCCGCCCGGATCCGTTCCCTATCCTCCTCAGAGTAAGCTACCTTTGGCACTCCATCACCTCCGCGTACAATAAAAACAAATTCGATAGGTTGAACTTATTTTAGCATGTCCCATACAATAATACAAGAGTGAAATGAGCGCCATAAGTCTAATATTTTTTAACGACGGTACTTCCGAGGGCCGCACGTTTCTGCAAGCAATTCGGGTGTGGCCACACTCCGAAATTTTTGCTGGGCAGGGCCTGCAAGAATGCTTGTTGGGAAACCTCAGCAAATCCGGCTCTTTGGGACAAAATGCCCCAAAGAGATTGACTGCGCCGCTGCCGCTGTCGTGCGGAGCCTAATCCACACCCGATTTCTTTTCCTATAGAAAAAGTAGGCATTCTCTTGCCACCCTCCGCCTCCTGTGCTACAATAGGCCATGACAAGCAAAAGGACTTTCTAAAAAGGAGAGTACCCTCATGGCAATGAAAATTTCAACCAAGGGCCGCTACGCGCTGCGCCTGATGCTCGATCTCGCCCTGCACGATACCGGGGAGTATATCCCTCTCAAAGAGGTCGCCGCCCGGCAGGAGATTTCCGATAAATATCTTGAACAAATCATCACCCAGCTCAGCCGCGCCGGCTTTGTCAAAAGCGTCCGCGGCGCCCAAGGCGGCTACCGCCTGGCCGAGTCTCCCGCCCAGTACACTGTGGGGCGGATCCTCCGGCTGATGGAAGGCTCCCTGGCGCCGGTGGAATGCGTGGATGGGGAAGGGGACTGCTCCCGTGCTGACCGCTGCGTGACCATCGAGGTCTGGCGCGCCCTGAAGGAGGCCATCGACAACGTGGTGGATTCTATCACCTTGGCCGATCTCGTGGAAAAGTACAGCGAACGGGGCGCGGTCGATTACTGCATTTGAAAAAATCGTCCCGCCCTCTTGACAAGAGGCGGGAATTGTGGTTTAATCATACTAATCCTATAGGAAATATTTAGTTACCTCCGGAGCCGCCGTGCGAAACCGTGCGCTTTTATGCGAAAGCCGTATGGCCTTCGCAGCGGAAAACGTGTATTCTGTGCGGAAATGTGCGCTTTTGTGCGAATGAAAGGTGGATATTTATGAGCAAAAATGATTGGAAATTCGAAACGCTGCAGCTGCACGCCGGGCAGGAGCAGCCCGATCCGGCCACCGACGCCCGCGCCGTGCCGATTTACATGACCTCCTCCTATGTGTTCAAGGACTGCGATCAGGCCGCGGCCCGCTTCGGCCTGACGGAGGAGGGGAACATCTACACCCGCTTGATGAATCCCACCACCGATGTGTTTGAGAAGCGGATCGCCGCCCTGGAGGGGGGCGCGGCGGCCCTGGCCACCGCCTCCGGCGCCGCCGCCATCACCTATGCGGTGCAGAATATCGCCAAGGCCGGGGATCACATCGTCTCCTCCAAGCGGGTATACGGGGGCACCTACAACTTGTTCGCCCACACCCTGCCTGCCTATGGCATCACCTGCACCTTTGTCGACCCGGACGAGCCGGGCGGGTTTGAAAGGGCTATCCGGCCCGAGACCAAGGCCATTTTCCTGGAGAGCGTGGGCAACCCGAACTCCAGCCTGGTGGATCTGGATGCCGTGGCCGCCCTGGCCCATGCGCACGGCCTGCCCCTCCTCGTGGACAACACCTTCGCTACCCCGTACCTGCTGCGGCCCTTGGAGCATGGGGCGGACATTGTGGTGCACTCCGCCACCAAGTTCATTGGCGGCCACGGCACGGCCGTCGGCGGGGTCATCGTGGACGGGGGCCGCTTCGACTGGTCGGCCTCCGGCCGCTTCGGCTGCCTGACGGAGCCGGATCCCAGCTACCACGGCGTGGTGTACACCGAGGCGGCGGGGGCCCTGGCCTACATCACCAAGGCGCGGGTGACGCTGATGCGGGATACCGGCGCGGTGCTCAGCCCCTTCCACGCCTTCCTTTTCCTCCAGGGGCTGGAGACCCTCAGCCTGCGGGTGGAACGGCATGTGGAAAACGCCCTGCGGGCCGCCGAATTCCTGGCCCGTCACCCCCGGGTGGAAAGGGTCAACCATCCCGCCCTGCCGGACAGTCCCTATCACGCGCTGTACCGGCGGGATTTCCCCAAAGGGGCCGGCTCCATCTTCACCTTCGAAATCCGGGGCGGCGCCGAGGCGGCCCGGGCCTTCATCGACCGGCTGCAGGTGTTTTCCCTGCTGGCCAATGTGGCGGACGTCAAGTCCCTGGCCATCCATCCGGCCAGTACCACCCATTCCCAGATGAGCGAGGAGGAGCTGGCCGAGGCCGGCATCCGGCCAGGCACGGTGCGCCTGTCCATCGGAACGGAGCATATCGACGATATCTTGGCCGATCTGGAGCAGGCACTCGAGTGAATATATTTCACAAATTTGCTTAAACATACAAAAAAATCGCCATTCGTCCCCGCCGGACCCGCCCGGAGTGTCGCAAAAGCGGATATTTTATGACAACCCCTTTTCTTTTCGCACAAATTCTGATATAATAGTAGAAATTCGCAGGAAGCCGGATGGATAAAATTGGCGGGTAGTCCGGGCGGGAAGCGGGGGCCGTCCCCCAACAGGCACCCGCCGTCCCATCCGACCTCCAGGCATGCGAGAGAACGGAAGGTACTGCATGAAAATACGGGATCTCCTAACCCCCTCCCGCCCCACCCTCTCCTTCGAGGTCTTCCCTCCGAAGAAGGAAACGGACGCCGCGCCTATTCGGTCGGCGGTGGGGGAAATCGCGGCGCTGCATCCGGATTTCATGAGTGTGACGTATGGAGCCAGCGGCGGCACCTCCCAAAACACGGTGGCCATCGCGTCCCATATTCAGAACGACTGCGGCGTGACGGCACTGGCTCATCTGACCTGTGTCTCCTCCACCAAAGAGATGGTGGACACCATGTTGGGCCGGCTGCGGGATAACGGCATCGAGAACATATTGGCGCTGCGGGGCGACATACCCGGGCCGGACGCCTTCCCGCTGCCGGGGCATTACCGGTACGCCTACGAGCTTATCGAGGAAATCAAACGGCGGGGGGACTTCTGCATCGGCGCGGCCTGTTACCCGGAGGGGCACGTGGAATGCGACCATCAGGAGGAGGACATCCTCCATCTGAAACAGAAGGTGGAAAGCGGCTGCGATTTCTTGACCACCCAGATGTTTTTTGACAACAGCGTGCTGTACAGCTTTTTGTACCGCATTTTGGCCAAGGACATACAAGTGCCGGTGATAGCGGGAGTCATGCCGGTCACCAATGGGCGGCAGATCCAGCGGATTTGCCAGCTGTCCGGCACCTCGCTGCCCTCTCGGTTCCGTTCCATTGTGGATCGGTTCGGGGACAATCCGGCCGCTATGAAACAGGCGGGCATCGCCTATGCGACCGAGCAGATTATCGATCTCATCGCCAACGGGGTGCGGGGCATTCACGTATACACCATGAACAAACCAGATGTAGCGGCCAGTATCCGGGCCAATTTGTCAGCTATTGTGGGCCAGTGACGGAACGGGGAGGCGCCGGTTTAAAGGGGTGTTGCAAGTATGGGAGCGGTTACGGTCAATCGCGACGAGGTACTCCGGTATCTGGGTTATCGCCGGCAGGAGGCGGACGACGCCGTGGCCGAACTGGCCGACACCTGCCTGGAGGAGCTGAAAAGATGCGCGGCGGCTAAGTATATCAGCCGCACCTTTTCCATGGACATCCGAGGGGCCTGCGTCTCCTTCGGCGGCGTGGCCGTCCACAGCGACATGTTGGCCAATCACCTGGAAGGGTGCCGCGAGGTCATCGCTTTCGCGGGAACACTGGGCGCGCCGGTGGACCGGCTGATCCACCGGTACAGCCAAACCACCATGAGCCGGGCGGTGGTGATGCAGGCGGCGGCCACCGCCATGCTGGAAGCCTACTGCGACGAATGGATGGGGGAGCTTGGCCGCGAGGCGCGAGAGCGAGGCCTGTATTTGCGGGCACAGTTCGGACCGGGGTACGGCGATTTCTCCATCGCCCACCAGGCGGATATGCTGGCGCTTCTGGACTGCGGGCGGCGCATCGGGCTGACCATGACCGACAGCTACATGCTCACTCCCACCAAATCGCTCACCTGCCTGCTGGGACTGACGGCGGACGCGGGATCCTGCCACATGGTGAAATGCGCGGCCTGCGATAACGTGGGGTGCGCGTTCCGGCGGGTTTGATAAAGGAAAGCTGTTCCGGTGGAGCTTGGCGCTTCACCGGATTTTTTTGACACCAACAGAAAGGCGCGGATGGACGATGCAAACACAGACCATACGGGAGCGGCTGGGAAAAGAGCTGCTCTTTTTCGACGGGGCCATGGGCACCATGCTGCAGCAGGCGGGGCTGCCTCAGGGGATGCTGCCGGAGGAATGGAACCTCGCCAGGCCGGAGGTTATCCGGGACATCCACCGGCAGTATGCGCAGGCGGGCTGCCAGATCCTCAAGACCAACACCTTCGGGGCCAACCGGCTGAAGTTCGGTGAGAGGACCGAGACGGTGATTGCCGCCGCTGTGGGCCTGGCGAAGGAGGCGGCTGGCCAGAGCGGACGGGACGACGTATGGGTGGCCATGGATATCGGCCCCACCGGCAAGTTGCTGCAGCCGCTGGGGGAGCTGTCCTTCGAGGCGGCCTACGACCTGTTCGCCGAAATGGCGGCGGCGGGGGAGCGGGCGGGGGCCGACTGCCTGCTCATCGAAACCATGAGCGATACCTATGAGTTGAAAGCGGCGGTGCTGGCGGCCAAGGAGGTCACGAAGCTGCCGGTCTTCGCCACCATGATATTCGACGACAAGGGCAAGCTGCTCACCGGCGGGGATATCGCGGCTGCCGTGGCCCTGCTCGAGGGGCTGGGAGTGGACGCCCTGGGCTTCAACTGCGGCTTGGGGCCGGATCAGATGAAGGGCCTGCTCCCTGAGCTGATGGCCTGCGCCTCCCTGCCGGTTATCGTCAACCCCAACGCGGGGCTGCCCCGCAGCGAAAACGGACGGACGGTCTTCGACGTAAGCCCCGAGGCTTTCGCGGCGGACATGGAGGCGATGGCGGCGGGAGGGGCCTGGCTGCTGGGCGGCTGCTGCGGCACCACGCCGGCCCATCTGGCGGCCATGATCGGCCGCTGCCGGGGGATCACCCCGCCGCCGGTGAGCCGCAAGGGGCGCACGGTGGTTTCCTCCTACGCCAAAGCGGTGACCATCGGCGGCGCGCCGGTCATCGTGGGGGAGCGGATCAATCCCACGGGCAAGGCACGCTTCAAGCAGGCCCTGCGGGAAAACGACATGGAATACATCCTGCGGGAGGGGATCGCCCAGCAGGAAAGCGGGGCCCATGTGCTGGACGTCAACGTGGGGCTGCCGGAAATCGACGAGACCGAGAGGATGACGGGAGTCGTCCGGGCGCTGCAGGGGGTCACCGATCTGCCCCTGCAAATCGACACCTCCGACGGGCGGGCCATGGAGGCCGCCATGCGGCTGTACAACGGCAAGCCTCTGATTAACTCGGTCAACGGCAAGCAGGAATCCATGGACATGGTGTTCCCGCTGGTGAAAAAGTACGGCGGCGTGATGGTGGCGCTGACGCTGGACGAAGGGGGGATCCCCGAAACGGCGGAAGGGCGGCTGCGCATCGCGGAGAAGATCGTGCGGCGGGCGGAGGCCTGCGGCATCGACCGGCGGGACATCCTGGTGGATGCGCTGACCATGACCATCAGCACCGGAGCCGAGGCCGCGCTGGTCACCCTGGAGACGGTGCGGCGGGTGAAGGCGGAGCTGGGAGTGGGCACCATTCTCGGGGTGTCCAACATCTCCTTCGGCCTGCCCCAGCGGGAAAATATCAACGCCGCCTTTTATCTGATGGCCCTGCAGAGCGGGCTGGACGCGGCCATTCTCAACCCCAACGCCGAGGCGATGATGAAAGCCTACTTCTCCTTCCGGGCCCTGAGCGCCCAGGACGAGCAGTGCGGGGCATATATCGCGCGGTATGCGGGCGCGGCGCCCGCGGCGGCACCGACGGCGATGGCGGCGGAGATGGGGCTGCGCGAGGCCATCGTCCGGGGCTTGAAGGAGCGGGCCTACCAGGCGGCGGCCACGCAGGTGAAAGCTCTGGCGCCGCTGGATATTATCAACGACCAGCTGATACCCGCCCTCGATCAGGTGGGGCAGGGCTTTGAAAAGGGCACCCTGTTTCTGCCGCAGCTGCTCATGAGCGCGGAGGCAGCCAAGGCGGCCTTCGAAGCTCTCAAGGCGCATATGGACGCGGCGGGACAGCCGCCGGTGAAGAAGGACAAAATCATTCTGGCCACCGTCAAGGGAGACATTCACGATATTGGCAAGAACATTGTCAAGGTGCTGCTGGAAAACTACGGCTACGATGTCATCGACCTGGGCAAGGACGTGGATCCGGCGTTGGTAGCCGAGACCGCCCGGCGGGAAAAGGTGCGGCTGTGCGGGCTGAGCGCCCTGATGACCACCACGGTGGCGGGGATGGAGGAAACCATCCGCGCCCTGCGCGCCGCCGCGCCCGGCTGCCGGGTGATGGTGGGCGGCGCGGTGATGACCCCGGAATACGCCGCGCAGATCGGGGCCGATTGGTACGCGAAGGACGCTATGGGGTCGGTGCATATCGCCCAGGAGCTGTTTGGAGAAGAGTAACAGGCAGGAGAAAGTGGGGAACACATGGAGACGTATCTGCTCATCGGGCTGTCGGCGGCGAACCTGATCCTGCTGGCCGTGCTGCTGGCGCTCACGGCGCGCACGCGCAGGGACCGGCGGGAGGCCGACGAGCTGCGCCGGATGCAGGAGAAGCTGGACGGGCTGCGGGCCGATCTGCTCGCGGAGCTGCGGGACAGCCGGATGGAGAGCAGCCGGAACGTCCAGCAGGCGGTGGGTAATCTGGGGGCCATGCTGGTGAACACCCAGACGGAGGCCAACCGGCTGCTCAACCTCAGCCAGGAGACGCTGCAGAAATCGGTAACCGGCATGGTCAAAAGCAGCGACGAGAAGATGACCCTGTTCATGCAGCAGAGCGAACGGCAGCTGGCTGAGATGCGGGCTACGGTGGACGAAAAGCTGCAGAAGACTCTGGAGGAGCGCATCGGCCAGTCCTTCCGGCTGGTCAGCGAGCGGCTGGAACAGGTGTATAAGGGGCTGGGCGAGATGCAGACCCTGGCGGCGGGGGTGGGCGACCTGAAAAAGGTGCTGGCCAACGTCAAGACCCGGGGGGTTCTCGGAGAAATCCAGCTGGGAGCTATCCTCGAGCAGATTCTGTCGCCCGAGCAGTACGAGGCCAACGTGATCACCAAGGCGGGCAGCAAGAACTTCGTGGAGTTCGCGGTCAAGCTGCCGGGGAACGACGAGGGGCCGGTGTACCTGCCCATTGACGCCAAGTTCCCGGCCGACGCCTACACCCAGCTGGAGGATGCTTACGACAGCGGGGATCCGGCGCTCATCGAGGCGGCGGGGACGGCGCTGGAGAGGCGGATCAAGCTCTTTGCCAAGGATATCCGGGAGAAGTATCTCGACCCGCCCCACACCACCGATTTTGGCATTTTGTTCCTGCCCTTCGAGGGGCTGTATGCCGAGGTGGTGCGCCGGGGGCTCATCGAGCCGCTGCAGCGGGACTGCCATGTCAACATCGCAGGGCCCACCACCATGGCGGCCATTCTCAACAGCCTGCAGATGGGCTTCCGTACCCTGGCCATTCAGAAGCGGTCGGGCGAGGTCTGGCAGGTGCTGGGGGCGGTAAAAACCGAGTTCGACAAGTTCGGCGCGGTGGTGCAGGCGGCGCAGCAGCGCCTGGAGCAGGCGGGCAGCGAGCTGGACAAGCTGGTGGGGGTGCGCACCCGGCAGATTCAACGCCGGCTCAGCGCCGTGACCAAGCTGCCCGAGGCCCAGGCGGCCGCCCTGCTGGACGGGGAGGAAGAGGAGGGGCCGGCGGCCGAGTAAACCGGCCGGGGCCGCCCTTTGAAAACCGATTCGAAAATACCGGAGGAAAACCCGGGGCGGCGTCGTATGGCGCTGCCCTGATTCAGATTGTAGATAAAGGGAAATTCGTCACTCAGAAAGCTTAAAAATTGGTGGCGGGTTATGGAATCGTGTTTGCGAGGACATGCGCCTTCCAAACACACCTTATAGGCGAAAACAGGCGGGAACACACGTGTTCCCGCCTGTTTTCAAGAGCCGGGGTGGGACTGGCGGGGACAGAGGGAGTAGGCGAGTAAACACGCTCGCTTTGCGAGCATTGGCGAGCCGCCGCGATCCGGCGTCCCCGTCCAGCAGCCTGACGACAGAGGGCGCGGGCCGCCGGGCTTGTCCACACGAGCGCCTTTGGGATCGCTTTTTTGTGGTTTTGCGCATAAATCCGCGCCTGTCCGCCATATACAAGGAGTAGACCGTGCGGCCCTCCGGCAGGGCGGCACGGCGAAATTGCGTACAGGAGCGGGACGGAATCCTCCGCCCGGCGCCTGCCGGAAAGGCGTGAATCGGGTTGATCGTCCATACCATTCATCTGAGACTAAAGCACGGCATTATCGCCGCCTGCTGCACGGCGGCGTTGGTGCTGGGCCTGTGTCTGTACAACATACCGGCGTCGGGGGCCAGCGGTCCGCCGCCGGAGGGGGCTGTCCAGGTACCGATCATCATGTACCATGGGCTGCTCAAGGAGACCAAGAGAACCGGCGCCTACGTGGTGACGCCCGAGACCTTCGAAAAGGATTTGCAGTATCTGAAGGAAAAGGGCTACACCACCATTGTCATGCAGGATTTGCTCGATTATGTGGGGAAAAATCAGCCGCTTCCGGAAAAGCCCATCATGCTGACCTTTGACGATGGGTATTATAACAATTATCTCTACGCGTTCCCGCTGCTAAAGCAGTACGGCTGCAAGATGGTGCTGTCCCCCATCGGGCGGTACACGGATGAATACAGCCAGGTGGAGGACACCCACGCCAACTATTCCCACGTGACCTGGAAGCACATTCAGGAAATGATGGATTCCGGCCTGGTGGAAATCCAGAACCACAGCTACGACATGCACGCCAGCGACAAGGCCCACCGGAAAGGCACCAAAAAAACGGCGGGGGAGACGCTGGATCAGTACCGGCAGGCGCTGACCGAGGACGTGACCAAAATGCAGGCCAGGGTCAAGGAGATGACCGGATACACCCCCACCACCTTCACCTATCCGTTCGGAGCAGTGAGCAAGGAAGCTCTGCCCATCCTCAAGGAACTAGGCTTCCAGGCGACCTTGGTGTGCGAGAGCCGGGTAAACTATATCACGAAGGATCCGGAATGCCTGTACGGGCTGGGGCGGTATCTGCGGCCCAGCGGGCCGGATTCCGAGAAATACTTCACCAAAACCGTCAAGCTGCCGTGACAGCATCAGCTTATGAAAAAGGAGAATACACCATGCCGACCATTTTTCTCAGCCCGTCCACCCAGCAGAACAACCCCTATGTCATCGGGGAGAGCGAAGAGTATTACATGAACCGGATTGCGGATGCCATGGAGCCCTACCTGCGCTCCACCGGCATCCGGTTCACCCGCAACAATCCAGACGAAACGGTAACCCAGGCCATCGCCCAATCCAACGCGGGCAACTACGATCTGCATCTGGCGCTGCACTCCAACGCGGCGGGACCGGCCAACGCGGGACAGGTGCGGGGCATCGACATCTATTATTTTCCGGGAAGCGCGGCGGGACAGCGGGCGGCCGACATCATCGCGGAGAACTTCAAGCGGATTTATCCGCTGCCGGATCGGGTGAGGACGGTGCCCACCACGACGCTGGCCGAGGTGGTGCGCACCCGCGCGCCGGCGGTGCTCGCGGAAATTGGGTATCATGACAATCCGGAGGACGCGGCTTGGATCCGGGACAACATCCCCGCCATCGCCCGGAACCTGGTGCAGTCCCTGGCGACCTATTTCGATATCCCGTTTATCGAGGCGCAGTCCCCGCGCAAGGGGATCGTGGACACGGCCCGCGGCAACCTGAACCTGCGGAACATGCCCAGCATGGGAGGAGACATCATCGGCTCTATCCCCAACGGGGCAGCGGTGCAGATTCTGGGGCGGTGGCAGGACTGGTACGTCGTGGACTATAACGGCCAGACGGGCTATGCCAGCAGCCGGTATATTCGCGGCTGATTCCAGGGAAATGATGATGAAATCTGCGTAACCGGATTGAATCATCGCTTACCTAGGAAAGCCGCATGGGCAAGGATTGGCCGTATACAAAAGAGAAGCCCGATGCATCGCGTGCATCGGGCTTCTTGGTTTAGCAGATTGAGCGGGCAAGCTCGCGGACGGTACCCCAGTCGAGATCGGCGGTCAGGATATACAGGATGTCTCCTGTATGGAACACGCAGCGCACCTGGCCACGATATTCCAGCAGGGCGTATGTCACGCCGTTGTTTACAAATTCCTCCATGCGGGAATATGGATAGGATCTCATAATACTCACTTGCTCGGCCTCGCGATAATCCGCCACCTCGAACGTCACTTGATTCTTTCGATTCTTCCAGGTGACCATGACGCTGTTGCCGATTTTGTTGGCCAGCTTTTCCAGCGACACTTTATAGGAGTCTAGGAGATCGGAGCGGGGAAGCAGCGGCTGCTGGATTTGCAGGGCTTCCAGCTGCTTATACAGCGGCGTATCCGACTGCGTGCCGGCCAGCGTTATTTCCTCCGGCTCGTCAGACACGCCGGCAGTAATCTGGAAGGAATACTCGTTTGGATTGCGAAGCAGGCGGCCGTTGATATCGGCATAGGCGCCCACGACCAGAAAGCTGGCCACGCATGCGGCGATCAGAAGGCGGCGCATGGACGAGGGAAAAACCTTGCGGGAGCGAGCGGCCGGCTGCGGATTCGTGTCGGCTGCCTTGGCCATCAGCTGCCGGAAAGCTTCGTTTTTATCCGGCGCCCAGTCCATCGTTTTTCCATCCAGTTCCAGGATGGTATCGGAGCTTTCCTTCATAAATTGCAAATCGATGCTGGCGGAGCTTTTTTGCAGTTCACGGTTCTGCCGCAGCTTGAGCTGGCGAGACGAGCCGGCGGCAGGGAAGGGAACGGGTTCTTTTTCCATGCGGATACACCTCCTATATATATAATCCCAATATTTTCCGAATCTTACATGCGAAAACAATTTTTCTACATATTTGTTGCTGCTTGGCCCTAAGCCAGGCCTAAATTGTGCACTTCCCTTAAAATGTGGATCCGCAGCCGGGACAGCCGCTGGTATATGGTATTCTCGGATGCGCCGAGTTCCTTGGCGATTTCCCGGCAGGGCCAGTCCTCCGTATAATACATATGATACAGTTCAAGCTCCAGCGTGTTCAGCTTGCCGAGCACATGAACCTTCAGCGGTTCGACCTCGATGGGCAGTTCCAGCGCGGCGTCCAGATCTGGCTGATAGGCGAAGGCCCCTGCTTCCGCTCCTTCGGGGCGTTCCTGGTAGTAATCCAGGCGGGCCTGCTCCGTCTGCAGGTTCCGGAGCATCTTTTTCACCTGGAATTTAGCGGTGCGGTACAGCCAGACCTTCAAACCGTCCGGCGTGGGGAAGGCTGGCTGCTTTTGCAGACAGAGAAGAAAAACCTCTTGACAGCATTCCTGGGCATGCGTTTGATTATAGCCCAGATGGATGTAGCAGTATTTCAGAATTTCTTCGTAATAAGCGTCGAAGTATTCTTGAAAGGAAGCCGCGTAGTCCTCACTCAACATCCATCCCCCCTTTTTTCGATACATATGAGCAAAGTATAACATATTTTTCCAGACGGCGCCAGTGTTCTTTAAAAATTACCGCAAGGGCGTTGTAACAGCGGGGAAAGTGCGGTATACTGTAAAAACCATGTGGCGGGAGGAAATCAAGATGGAACAGAGCAAAATCGAGAGGATCAACGAGCTGGCGCGCAAGGCGCGGCTTCAGCCGCTCAGCGAGGAGGAGGCCGCGGAGCAGAAGGCGCTCCGGCTGGAATACGCGGCCGCCTGCCGGGCCAGCCTGCGGGCATCGCTGGAAAACACCTATATCGTCGAGGCGGACGGAACCAAGCGAAAGGTGCGCCGCCGGGACGAGGCGGCCGGCGAAGGGCAGAAACCGGTTGTATAAACCGGGGGATTATAGTATAATAACCTCACGCCGTAAACGGAAATCCAAGATTTCCGACGGCTGAGAGAACATGGAACCACTCCGGAACGGGCAAAGCCGTTTCGGACTAAGGTAGGCGCTGCGCCTTGCGCATCGCTTTGTGGTATAATAACCTCGCGCCGTAAGCGGAAATCCGAGATTTCCGACGGCTGGGAGAACATGGAACCACCCCGGAACGGACAAAGCCGTTTCGGATTAAGGAGGGCGGCGCTCCGCGCCGCCTTGTGGTATCATAGCCTTACGTGCCCCACAAAACAAAAGGAGGAAACCCCATGGATAAGCTGCTGAAATTGTTGGATACCAACGCACGTCTGACCAACGCCCAGCTGGCCGTGATGCTGGACACGACGGAGGAGGCCGTGGCGGCACAAATAGCCGATTGGGAAAGAAGCGGCGTTATCCGGGCATACAAGGCCCTCATCGATTGGGACCGGACCGATCGCGAGTATGTCACCGCCATCATCGAGCTGCGGGTGACCCCCAAGCGGGATTTGGGCTTTGAGGGCATCGCGGAAACGGTGATGCGCTTCGAAGAGGTGGAGAGCGTTTACCTCATGTCGGGCGGGTATGACCTGTCGGTGGTGGTCAACGGCCGCACCTTTAAGGACGTGGCCATGTTTGTGGCCAAGAGGCTGTCCCCCCTGGATTCGGTGATTTCCACCGCCACCCATTTTGTGCTGCGCCGGTACAAGGAAAAGGGCGTGCTCTTCCTCGGGGAGGAAAAGGACGAGAGAGGAGCCCTGTGAACCCATGAATTACGATGAGATACTCAACCAGACGCTGCGGGTGCTCAAGCCCTCCGGGATCCGCCGCTTTTTTGACATAGCCAACGAGATGGAGGACGTGATTTCCCTGTCCATCGGAGAGCCGGATTTTTCGACGCCCTGGCACATCCGGCAGGAAGGGATCCACACCCTGGAGGCGGGGAAAACCTGGTACAGCCCCAACGCCGGGCTGATGAAGCTGCGGGAGGCGATTGCCGCCTATGTGCAGCGGCACAGCGGCGTTACATATTCTTCCAAGGACGAAATCCTGGTGACGGTGGGAGGCAGCGAGGCCATCGACCTGGGGTTTCGCGCCCTGCTGAATCCGGGGGACGAGGTGCTGATTCCCGAGCCGTGCTTCGTCTGCTACGAGCCGCTGTCCCGCATGGCGGGAGGAGTGGCGGTGCCGATCGTCACCAGGGCGGAGGATGGGTTCCGTCTGACGGCCGCCGCGCTGCGGGCGGCCATCACGCCCCGGACCAAAATGCTGGTGCTGCCGTTCCCCAACAACCCGACGGGGGGCGTGATGCGCCGCGAGCATCTGGAGGAAATCGCCGAGGTGCTGCGGGGAACCGAAATTATGGTGCTGTCGGACGAGATTTACGGCGAGCTGACCTATGGGGAGCGGGAGCATGTGAGCATCACCTCCCTGCCGGACATGCAGGATCGCACGCTGCTGGTGGGCGGGTTTTCCAAGGCGTTTGCCATGACCGGCTGGAGGCTGGGATACGTCTGCGGGCCGCAGCCGCTGATGGCGGCGATTGTCAAGCTGCACCAATACGCGCTGATGTGCGCGCCCACGACGGCCCAGTATGCGGCCATCGAGGCCATGGAGCACGGGGACGAGGACGTGACGGTCATGCGCGCGGAATACGATCTGCGCCGCCGCTTCATTGTGGATGAGCTCAACCGGATGGGACTGACCTGCTTTGAGCCGGAGGGGGCCTTTTATGTGTTCCCTTCCATTCGGATTACCGGCATGACGTCGGAGGATTTCTGCCAGAAGCTGCTGATGGAAAAGCATGTGGCGGTGGTGCCGGGAACGGCGTTCGGGGAATCGGGCGAAGGGTTTGTGCGGATTTCCTACTGCTATTCCCTCAAGCATATCACCGAGGCCATGGAGCGGCTGCGCGCCTTTATCGCGGAGCACGCCGGGGACGCGGAATAGGAGGGGGAAGCCGGTGGAAATCACCATGCTGGCGCCGGCCAAAATCAATTTGACGCTGGACATCACGGGACGACGGGAGGATGGGTATCACCTCATCCATACCATCATGCAGGCCGTGGACTATACCGACGAGGTGCGGGTGAGCCTGCGGGAGGCGGGTGGGATCCGGCTGACGGTATCGGATCCGACGCTGCCGGCCGACGCCCGCAACACCGCCTACCGGGCGGCGGCGGCTTTCCTAGCGACCGTGGATTTGGAGGAAGCGCTGCCCGGGGTGGACATTCATGTGACCAAGCGTATTCCCATGGAGGCGGGGCTGGCCGGCGGGAGCGCCGACGCCGCGGCGGTGCTGACGGCGCTCAACTGGCTGACTGACGCGCATATGACGGCGGAGGAACTCTGCGAAATCGGGCAGACGGTGGGGGCGGACGTGCCCTTCTGTATACTGGGCGGGGCGGCGGCGGCCACCGGCATCGGCACCATTCTGTCGCCGCTGCCCTCCCTGCCCGCCTGCTGGCTGGTAATCGCCAAGCCGGACTGCGGGGTTTCCACGGCGGAGGCCTACCGGCTGGTGGACGGGGCGGACATTCCGCACCGTCCCCATCAGTTCGCCATGACCGACGCGCTGTGCGGCGGCGATTTGGAGGCGGCGGGACGGGAGCTGTGCAACGTCTTCGAGTACGCGCTGGATTTGCCCGAGGTGCGGGACATCAAGGCGGTCATGCGCCGGCACGGCACCTTGGGCTGCCAGATGACGGGGAGCGGTTCCGCCGTGTTCGGGCTGTTTTCGGACAAGGGGGATGCCCGCCGCTGCGCCGACGCGCTGCGGGAGGGCGGCGTCAGCGTCCACGTGTGCCGGCCCTGTGAAAGCGGGCCGTTTCCGGCGTAAATCAAATTTTTGGAAAATTTTGTATAACGCAATAAATCCCGCCTATACTGTTGCCTGTAAGCAATGGAAAGGCGGGATTTTTAAATGGGAAAGTGGATGAAGGCGATCGCCTGCGGGCTGCTGCTTTGTTTATGTATATCGCTGTGCGGCTTCAGCGCCGAGTGCGGTGAGATTCGGGAACGGGTGCTGCGGTTGCATATTCTGGCCAACTCCGACAGCGGGGAGGACCAGCAGCTGAAGCTGAAGGTGCGCGACGCGGTGGTGCGGGAGGCGGCGGGGCTGTTCGACGGCACGCAGGATGCGGGGGAGGCGCTAGGGCGGGCGGAGGACGAGCTGCCCCGGCTGATCGCCGCGGCCCAGCAGGTCGTGTGGGACGAGGGGTACGACTACACCGTGCAGGCCAAGCTGTGCCATATGTATTTCACCACCCGGCAGTATGAGACCGTCAGTCTGCCGGCGGGCATGTATGATGCGGTGCGCTTCACCATCGGCAAGGGCGAGGGAAAGAACTGGTGGTGCGTGGTGTTCCCGCCCATGTGCGTATCCGCCGCCACCCAGAGCGAGAAGCTCAGCGACGTGCTGGACGAGAAGCAGGCGGATATTGTCACGAAGCCGGGAAAATACGAGGTGCGCTTCAAGGCGGTGGAGGTGTTCGAGGACATCACGCATCAGCTGCGCAAGTGGTTTGCGGGTCAGGACGACGCCCAGGATATCGCCGCTGAATCGACGACAGCGGCGTCTTCGGAGCCGTCGGATTGACGGCGAGCGGGATGGCACAAAAAGTTCCTATTTTTTGCAGATTCGCCCTTGACAATTCGACAGGGATAGTGTATTATAGTCAAGCGGTTTGATTCCGGCCCTGCCCATTCCGCGAATTTGCGCCATTAGCTCAGTTGGTAGAGCACCTGACTCTTAATCAGGGTGTCCCGGGTTCGAGTCCCTGATGGCGCACCATATGGCCCGTTGGTCAAGTGGCCTAAGACTCCGGCCTCTCACGCCGGCAACACGAGTTCGAATCTCGTACGGGTCACCATCCTCCTTAGCTCAGTCGGTAGAGCGTTCGGCTGTTAACCGAAATGTCGTTGGTTCGAGTCCAACAGGGGGAGCCAGTCTCCGGAAGGAGACCCAAACGGAACATCGCGCAAGCGGTGTTCCCATAGTTGGTGTCGATGGCGGTGGGGGTACACCCGTTCCCATCCCGAACACGGCAGTTAAGCCCACTTGCGTCGAAGATACTTGGCCGGAAGCGGCCCGGGAAAATAGACAGATGCCAACATCACAAGCCCCGGAAGTCATTTGACTTCCGGGGCTTATGTTATTTCCGGCCATGCTGCACGAATCGTGTAGAGTCCGCCGAAGGGGATCCCGGTGAGAGGCCAAAAACAAAATGGGTGAAATAGACGCCGGCATCCACCGTGCTAAACGGAGGATGCCGGTTATTTTATGTATATAGACGGTGTTACATACGCCGGCGTATACAATTGGGATGTCGTTTCCCGGGTGGTGCTTTGTATTGAGTAGGCATGACAAGGGGGGGGACGGGCATCCGGCAGGCATTTGCCAAACAGAGAAATTGGCGTTGTGCCTTTTAAATTATTGGGGTATAGCAATATATCCCGCCAAAAGTGTTCCAATTATTCAAATTGGAACACTTTTAAACAATAAAAAATCTAATAATTTAAAAAATATAGTAAAAATATCACAAAAACCTCTTGACATACAAAAAAGCCAATGTTAGAATATGGGTGAATTAAGAAGTGGCTGAAAAATTGGAACATACCAATAAGGGGGGAGACAAAGTGAGTACAGTGGCCGTACCAAAAAAGAAACAAGATATGATTACGGAATATATTTTCGATTTTATAAAGCAAAACCATTTGGTGGACGGCGACAAGCTTCCCACTGAGAGAGAGCTCTCTGAAATGCTGCAGGTAAGCCGTACGACGACACAAAAAGTGTTTCGCGATCTAGAGCTGAAAGGGGTCGTATACAAGCGGCAGGGGAGTGGTATTTTCCTGGGAGACAAGGGGAGACAGAACGGCAAGGTGGATTTTATCTCCTACATAAAGGTAGATAAGGGCGAAAGCGAGAACATATCGCAGTTCTTCCAAATTATACAAGGGGCAGAGGAATATCTGACCGAACAGGGCTGCTATCTGACCGTGCATACGGTCTCCAATCAGAACGATAACATTTATGACAAGGTATGCGAGCTCATCGGCAACAAGGTGAAGGGCGTTATCTTCAATTCGGATATCCGGATGGATGCCGTCACCTATTTCCGGCTGCTGAAAAAGAATTGCGCGATGGTATTCGCGGACTGCTCTCCGCTGGGGGTCAACGCCAACTTTGTCTCCAGCGATAATTTGCGGGGCGGCTATCTGGCCACCAGGCACCTCATCGACATCGGCTGCAGGCGAATCGGCTATGTCGGCGGCGGCGAAGAGCGGATACGCTCCCTTTCCGATCGCTTTCTGGGGTATAAGACCGCCTTACAGGAGGCTTCCATGCCTATCCGGCAGGAATTTTTATGTATGGATTATGTGGAGCATCATCCCAATCAATTTGTAGAGTTCATTGACGAGTATTTGGAACGGGTACTGTCCCTTCCGGAGCCGATCGACGGACTGTTTGTGCGTAACGATATCACGGCCATCGCGGTAGAAAACGCCCTGCTGAAAAGAGGCGTACGCGTTCCGGAGCAGGTCGCCATCGTCGGGTTCGATAATCTGGATATTTCGGAGGTACAAAAGGTCCCGCTTTCAAGTATATCACAGGATTTCTATTTAATGGGAAAGGAGGCGGCGAAAATGTGCCTGCATCTGGCGGCGGGCGGTTCTTCGGTGGTGACCCAGATTTTGTCCCCCGTCCGGCTCGTGGCCAGAAATTCCACCGCGCGCGGGTAGAATCCGTTTCAATTTATTGAGGGAGGAATGTATTGTGGTAGCAAAGATCATGCGCAAAGTCTTAGCATCCATAGCACTTGTCAGCGTGCTTTCGGCACAGATCATATCAACGAATGCGTTGTCTTTATCGGAAGATTTGACCTCGGAAACGGTGAACAGGACGGCCGTCATGCTGTCCGCAGAAGAGAAGAAGACCACCGTTGGCGAGAACGCCGAGGCGCTCCTCGGCGATTTCTTCATCGGCCAAAAGGGACTGGCGGAGACGGATCTCACCGGCGGGGCCTATGTGGAATTTCAGCTTTCTGTCAGCGGCTATGACAAAATCGAGGCGCTGGTAGACGAGACGGTGTCCGCTGAGGTGAACAAGAAGCTGCCTGATGCATTGAAGGAGGCACTCAAAGGTGTCGAGGGCGACGAAGCCATCGCGGCCACCACAGAACAGGTTACGGCGGCTGTTACGGCGGACGCCAAGGCTGGCGTCATGCAGTTGGTCTTCACGTCGGTCGGCGGCGGCTCGGTGACCTGCGACTTCTTCGATCAGATCAAGGGAGACGGCGTGACCGACGTCCGCATTATAAAAGCGGACGAAAAACGCGTGGACCAGGATGACAACTTCAACTGGGGTAAGGTTACCGGTTGGAACCTGCAGTTCGGCGAGAAGGTCGCGAAGATCGCGGCCGGCGACGCCTTTGACGCGGAGATCGGCGTGAAGAACCTGCGCACCGCCTTCTTCCGCCCGGTGCCCAACGTGCCGTCAAGTGCCCTTGACGTACTGGAGTTTGAGCCATTTTTCAGATCGCTCGGTAAGGGCGATCCCTCCGCTACAGGCGCGTGGTCATTCGATATTTTCATGAATGTGAATCTGGAAGCGGCGGACTTTTCTCAGGCGGAGTTTATCGAATTCGATTTTTATGTCAGCGACTATGACAAAACCATGGCTCTGTTTGAAGGCAAAGAGAATGTCGGACTGCGGCTCAGCTTGGGTTCTGAGCCCGCCAACCGGTATGGAGCCCGGGCGGTCTACGATTTCCAGAATCAGCTGAAGAAGACCGATGCAGGTTGGAGCCACGTCAAAGTCCCGGTTGGGGATCTCTTCCCCCTCGGGGAATTTGACCGGGGCAGTGTGAGCAACTGGATGATCGGACTGGAAGGCCTCGCGGGCTTTACGCTGGGCGACGCCTGCGATCTAGTGTTTGGTGTGGCCAACATCTGTGGTACCCCGGGACCCGATACGCCGCCGGCCAACGCGGTCGTCACCTTTGACACGGAAGAGACGTCCGCCACGCTGGGCAACGGTGAGGTAGATGCGCAGTTCCATTATTTTTCCGATATTCTGTATAAAGTCGGTCTGCCGGCGAAAGACTTTTCCAATGCGGACTTTGTCGAACTGGATCTTTACATCAGCGATTATGAAACCCTTAAGTCGGTTATGGACGCTTCCGACGGCAAGGTGAACGATTTGCTTTTCTGCATCGGTTCCAAAGAAGGGGATCGGTATGCAAACCGCTGGGGCGCGTCGATCTGGCCCTTGCTCGCGGATGTGGGCGAAGACGGCTGGGTTCATTTGAAGCTGAAAAAGAGCGACTTCCAAAACATGGGTTCCGGCCCGCTGGATTGGACGCAGGCGTGCACCTGGGGCTTCTCCTTTAACGGCCCCAATTTCGTAGGACTTCCGGTGGGCGACGCCTGGGATGTCCGGATTACGGTCAAAAACATCTACGCCACCGCCAAGCCGGTTCTCGTGCAGCCCGATCCCGACAAGCCCGCGAAGCCGGATAAAGACGCCATTTACCTGTCCGACTGCGAGAAGATGGTGGAGGAAAACGGGGATTCCTGGAACCCTGCCACCGTGCAAATCGACACCACTTATAAAACGGAAGGAAAAGCCTCGGTTTCGCAGAAGTTCATGCAGCAGCCCGACACCTCCAACGTCATGCGCTATGTATTTGAGCAAAAGGATTTCTCCAAAGTGAAGACGCTGAAGTTCGACGTGTTTGTGGACGATCTGGATCTGATGGCGAAGACCAAATTCGCGGTTTCCCTTACGGGAGATAACCGCGGCACCAGCAAGTATTTCCGCTGGGACGTGGACACCACCAGCTGGAAGCCGGGATGGAACAGCGTGGAGATCGACGTGACCAAGGGCTTCACGAAGGACGACGGCGCGGATATGTCCAAAATCCGCTGCTTTGTCTTCGGCGCCAAGGATTCCGCCTTTGCCGAAGGGGATGAGCTGATCGTGCGCCTGGATAACCTGCGCGTGACGGGCAGCCTGGATGCCGGGGAGCCCTCGAATCCCTCGAATCCCAGCACCCCGGAGGATCCGAGCAGCCCGACGGAGAATGAATCGTCAGCTGCGGGCGATCCCACCGGCTCGGAATCCGAGAATCCCGGCACCGGCGCGGCAACCGGCGCGGCGGCCTTCGCCGTCATGGCGGCAGCTGGCGGCGCCCTGCTCGTCAGCCGTCGCCGCGGGAAATAACGACAATCCATCGACAAGCAGAGGTGTGCGGGGCTGACAGGCCCCGCACACCGAGCGAATACGAGCGAAGGGAATGGGTTTATGCGAAACAGATTGCTCAGTATCCTATCCGGACTTTTGATAGCCGCTTCCATGCTGGCCATGGCGGCGTGCGGCAAGGAGCCGACACCGAATTCAGACGTGTCAGGCGGCACAGGGGAATCCACGGCTTCCACCAGCGCCGACACCGGCCCCTCCGCCGACAGCACCGAGACGGCGGGATCGGGCACAACGGAGACGGGGAAAGGCACAGGAAGCTCCGGCGGTAAAACGACGGCGAAGCCCAATACCAAAACCACCAAAAAGAGACTTCCCAACGTCGTCCCCACGGTTTCCCAGCCGATCATCACCGACCCGCTGAAGGTGAATCTGAAGGGCGCCACCATCAAGGTGTATACCAGCTATCCCAAGGACCAAATCGGCGTTTTCAACACCCAGAAGGGGAAATCCCAGACGGGCAACGCCTATGCCGATCGGCTGACCAAAATCCAGGATACCATTAAGTGCAAGGTGCAGGTGACGGTGGTACCCGCCGATCAGATGGTATCGGCCGCCTTCGCGGCGGTGGCTTCGGGCGAAAGCTACGGCCACATCATGGAGGCACCGATATACAACGCCGTATCCTACATATCCTCCGGGCTGGCCACCAACCTCAGGACGGTGCCGACCATGGATCTGACGCAAAGCTATCTCAACGGCGGGCAGGCGGTCAAGGCCTCCACCATAGGCAAGGGCGTCTGGTTTGTGGGGACCAAGGACATGTATCCGGCTGTGCTGGGGTATTTCTTCAACAAACGCATCCTGAACGAAATCGGGTATAAAGACACCGATTTGTATACCATGGTCAAGCAGAACAAATGGACCATTTCCCAGCTGAAAACCATCGCCAAGAAGGCGAGCAAGGATCTGGACGGCAAGCCCGGCATGACCAGCGCCGACCGCTTCGGCATTATCCAGAGCGACGGGCCTTCCTCGGCGGTGCTCAATTATATGTCGGCCAACGGCGCCGATATGCTCAAGGCGGACGGCAAAGGCGGCATCAAGTACAACATGCAGGACGCCAATGTTGTCAAGTATATCAACGAGGCCGTCGATTTCTATGCCAAATCCGGGATTTCCCGCGCCAGCGAGCAGGATGCCAACGCGATGAAAGAGTTTATGGAAGGGAAGTCCCTTTTCCTGGGGGCCGCCACTCTGTACGCCCAGAACATCGTGGATATGGAAGACGAGTACGGCTATCTGCCCTTCCCCAAGGGGGACAAGGCCAGCGGCTATGTCGCCTCCTGCAACTGGAACAGTACGGTGCTGATGGTGTCGGGCGGCCTTAAGGGCCAGGAGCTGGCCAACGCGGGCTCCTTCCTGCAGGCTTTCTGTTATCTGGCGGACGACTGCATCAAGGCGCAGCAGGCGGAATACCGCGACCGGTATTTCTGCGACGATGAATCGTACGACATGTTCGCCAAGAGCCTGGACAGCGCCAAGATCGAGCCCGTGTCCATCTTTGGCGGCGGGGCCGACTGGAACATTCACGCGGGAACCTTTAAGGCGATTTATGAGACGTATAATGGAAAAACCACACCGGAGGCGTATATCCAGGCCAACAAGGGCGTGGCGGAAGCCGCGCTGAACGATGTGATGAAGGTTGTAAATCAATTCAAGTAAATAGCGACAGACGGTTCCGTGGGGGATGCCGGCAGACGGCATCCCCCCGCCCGGAGGACTAAGGACGAAAGGCCTTCGGAGACAGAATAGGAGGGGCCCCGTTGAAAAAGCTGCTCTGTTTGGTACTTCTCGCCAGCATGCTGTTCTCGGTCCTGCCGCACGCGTCGGCTTCCACGGCAAATTATGTCTCCCGTTCGGATTTTTCCTGGGGAGTGAACGGACATAACCGGCATTATGCCTCCTATCCGGAAAAGAATTTGAAAACACAGGTGAAGCTTGCCGCCGAGCTGGGTTCCAAGATTTACCGCTTCAACTACAACCCGGTGACGGAGGAGGACTTCGCGTATTTGGACACCGTCCTGGCCGAGGTGCTGGCCTACGGCATGGATATGATGCTGGTGCTGGACGACGCGCAGGGAACGCCGGAGGCGATTGCGCAGCGGATCGGCGCCACGGCGGCCCGCTACACGGCCTCGAGCCCCCATGGATTCATCCGCTATCTGCAGGTGTTCGGCGAAGCGGATATTCCGGCGCTGCTCGATTCCAACCCGGCGGATGTTCCCGACGGCTCTCGGCCCAGCCACTACAGCGACGCCGTCATCAACGACTGGTACGGCCGGTTTCAGTCGGCCCTCGGGGCGATTCGGGCGGTCAACACCGATTCGAAGACGGTGATCAGCATCAGCTATCTGCACTACGGGTTCCTGACCGCTCTGAAAAACAAGGGGCTGCAGTGGGATATCATCGGGCTGGACTGGTACGCCGATATGGGGGAGTTTTCCAGGGTGCTGACTCCCGTGAAGGCCAATTTCACCCAGGATATTCTCATCACCGAAACTAATATCCGTCCCTCCGGGAACAACACCTATGCGCCGATTTCCACATGGAACTGGCTGACGGATGGCATGGCGGCGGTATACGCCGAACCCCGTGTGAAGGGCTTGATTTTTTACGAGCTGATGGATGAGCCGGCCATTTCCGACCCGGTCGAAGCCTACTGCGGACTGGTGGGCGGTACCGAGACCGGCGACGTGACGGCGCGCAAGGCTATCTATACCTACATACAGGAAGCGATTGGCGGAGGGCCGAGACAGCCGGCGTATCCTATCCGACCGCCCGCGCCGTCGCTGCTGGGGATACCGCTGAAAGCGGCGATTCTGGACGAAACCGGCGACAGCGCTCTGCTGGGCAACGGCGGAGTGGCGCCGGGGTTCCACTTCCTGGCGGATACGGTGTATAACGACGGCGTCGGCCCGCTCGATTTGACCGCGGCGGACGCGATTGCGTTTGACTTCTTTATCAGCGATTATCCCGCCCTTACCGCGGCGATGGCGAACACGAACGGCGGCGTGACGGATCTCTTCTTTTTCCTCGGCTCCACGCCGGGCAACCGGTATGGCACCCGCGAGGGAGCCCCCTTCCTTGACCGGATTACAGGCAGCGGATGGAACCATATTGTCCTCCCGCTTTCGGCCTTTACCCAGGTGGGGACGGGGACGCTGGATGCTTCCCAGGTGTCCTCCTGGATGCTCAGCTTCGCTGGCCCCAATATTTATACATCGCTGGGAGCGGCGGCCGATGTGGAGGTGGCGTGCGCCAATATCTGCGCCGTCATGGATCCGCCGCTGACCATGACGCTGCTGGATGAAGATTTTTCCTCGTACACCTTCCCGGACGGAGCGGCTTACAGCTGGCTGTGGGATACCCTTTACGGCAGCGGCCTGCCGCCGGTGGATCTTTCGACCAGCGACACCATTACCTTTGAATTTTACGTCAGCGATTATGCCACCTTTACCGAGCGGATTTCCGGGGGAAAAGGGGCCAGCGACATCCGCTTTACCCTCGGCTCGGACAGCGGCAATCGGACCAACAGCCGCGCCAGCGTCAGTTTTCTCGATCAAATCACCAAATCCGGCTGGAACACGGTGGAGGTAAAAAGAGAGTCGTTTTTTACAAACGGTGCAAACGGGCAGCAGCCCGACTGGTCGGCGGTCAGCACTTGGTCCTGCTATTTCGAGGGGAGCGCCGTCATGTCACCGGCCCAGATGAGCGGCTTGCTGCTGGGCGTCCGCCAGGTGGGCGGCGTCCGGCTGACGCTTCCGGATGAGCCGACCGGGATTGTCACGCGCTTCGGCGAGACCATCAACCAGACCTTTGAGACGGGCGCCACCTTCTTGTATGCCTTCGACAGGCTTTGCCTCGAGGGCATGACTCCCGCCGTGGATTTCACCCAGGCGGACAACGTGGAGTTTGACGTGTTTGTATCCGATTATTCGATTCTGACCAACAGCCCGGGCGATCTGCGCATCGACTTCACCTCGGGCGCCAACCGATGGGAGGGGCGCGTTCCATACAGTGTCTCCTCCCAGATTCAAGGGATGGGCTGGAACCATGTGGTTCTGCCGATAGACGCCTATGTCTACAACGCGGGCGATTTGAGCGCCGTGCGGAATGTGATGTTTTATCGGGAAGGCGGCCTCGACGCCAGCATCGCCGGGTTAAACGTCATCCTGGCCAATTTCTGCCTGACAAATTCATAAACGCGGAGGAATATGGAAATGAGCAAAGCATGGTCGTGGGGGATCAGCGGGCATAACCGGACGTACAAGGCCTATCCGGAAGCCTATTATAAAGAGCAAATCCGGCTGGCTGCGGAGCTGGGAAGCAAAATCTACTGCTTCAACTACTGCCCGGTGACCGAGGACGAGTTCGCCTATCTGGACAGAATGGTGGCGGAAGTGCAGGCGCAGGGCATGGATGTCATGCTGATCACCGACAATTACAGCCTGTCCCCCGAAGAGGACGCCGCGCTGGTGGGGCCGATTGCCGCGCGGTATACCAAGGATTCGCCCCATGGGTTTATCCGGTATTTCCGGATTTTCGGCGAACAGGACTGCGGCGCGCTTTGCGAATCCTTCCCTAAGGATACGCCTATCGGGCAGGAGCGGGAGCACTTTACGCCGGAGATTCTGGATCGCTGGTATCAGAAGATGAAGGCCACCATTGACGCCATCCGGGCGGTCAACACCGACAGCCGCATCGTGGTCAGCATCGCCCATCTGCATTTCGGCTTTCTGCTCGGCATGCGGGATAGGGGGCTGACCTGGGATATCCTGGGGCTCGACTGGTACGAGGACATGGGGCCGTTCTCCGAGCTGCTCGACCCGCTTAAGGAGCTGTTCCCGGAATACGACTACATCATTTGTGAGTCGAATATCCGGGCCGGGGACGATGCGAGCGATTCGCCGGCCGAACGGTGGCAGTGGCTGTACGACGGCATGGAAGACTGCTATCAGGACGACAAGGTGATCGGCTTCCTCTTTTATGAGCTGCTGGACGAGGTGTATTTGAGCGGATACAGCGATCCCAGAGAAGCGTACTTCGGCTTTGTCACCTGCGACGCCGAAGGCCACATCGGCGAGAAAAAGCCGGTGTATCATCGGGTGCAGGAGCTGATCCGCGACCAGTATCCGAACAGAGAGGGTTTGGCATGAAAAAAGCGAGTATCATTTGTCTGACGATCCTGCTGCTGGTTTCCTCCCTGTTTGCGGCTGTTCCGGCATCGGCGGGCGCGCTGCTTAAGGATCGGGAGGATTTTGAGTGGGGCATCGGCGGACACAACAGCGCCTATCCCGCGTACCCGGAACGCACGTACAAAGAGCAGGTGCGCCTTGCCGCGCAGATGGGATGCGACATTTACCGGCTGAACTATAACCCCACCAACATGTCCATGCTCAACTATCTGGACAAGATGGTGGCGGAAATCCAGGCCTATGGCATGGAGGTCATGCTGGTGATGGACGATACGTCCGGCACCCCCCAGGATGTGGCCAACCGGGCCAAGATCGTGGCCGGCCGCTACAAAAAGGGCAGCCAGTACGGCTTTATCAAGTACATACAGGTATTCGGCGAGGTGGACATTGTGGCGCTCGAGCAGAGCGGCACCACCTATAAATACGACGGCTCTAAGCCGGAGCACTACGATCCCAAGGTGGTTGACGAGTGGTATGAGAAATTCAACGCCGCCCTGACCACGATCCGCAGTGTCAACAAGGATGCCAAAACGGTGGTCAGCTTTTCCTATGTCCACTATGGTTTTCTGCTGGCGCTGCTGGAAAGAGGCTTGGAGTGGGACATTGTCGGCCCCGACTGGTACCAGGACATGGGCTCGTTTCAAAAACTGATGGATCCGCTGAAGAAAGCCTTCCCGCATCACGAATTCCTGATTTGCGAGGCCAATGTGCAGTCGAATGAAGACAACACCCATTCGCCGCTATCCGATTGGAACTGGCTGCTTGCCGGGATGCATTACTGCTACAACGAGGAGCGGATTATCGGGTTTATTTACTACGAGCTGCTTGACGAGCTGTATTTTCTGGATGATCAGAATATCGAAGCGAGAGAGGCGCATTTCGGCTTTGTCTCCTGTTCGCGGGACGGGACCATCGGCGAGCCGAAGCCCATCTTTTATGCGGTGCAGCGGATGCTGGGCGGCGATCCGAATGTGAAGCCCACCTACAAAACCGAGCCGACCACCAAAGCCACCACCAAGGCCACCGACACGGCTCCCACCAAGGGGACGACGGTCAAGCCGCCGGTTTCCGCGCCGACGACGCAAGCCTCCACGGAATCGACGCCGCAAACGGAACCGGCTTCCTCGGACATACCGACGACGAGCGGAGCCGCGGTGACCACCGGTTCGCGGGAAGATCCCTCCTCCACACAGGAGGCCGTGGGCCAGCCGTCCGGCCATCCGGTTATCTGGATTGTCGTGGGCATCGCGGTTGTCGTCCTCGGCGGCGGCGCGGCCGTATTGGCGGTATACCTGCGCCGGAGAAAGAGCGGGCAGAGCTGACGACCAGCCGGCTCGGGAGGAAAACCCGGGCCGGCCGCACACTGAATGAACATAACGGAGGGGACCACAGGAAAATGACCATGAGGTTGAGAGGTAAAGCAAACAGGCTGGTTTCCGCGCTTTCCGCGGCTCTTTTGCTGATGGGGACGCTTCCGGTTTCCTCCGCAGCGGAACCCGCCCCGGCCGGGACGGGGAAGAGCTACGCCGCCTATTGGCAGCCGTTCGCGTCCTATCCGTCAGCGAAGGCGGCCATTATACCGGCCATAGAGACGGCGCAGGGTGTGACGGTTTCGCAGCATGCGGGCAAAACGGCGGCGCTTCTGTCCGAGGGCGAAACGGCGGTCTGGTCGTTGGAAGCGCCGGAAGACGCCTATTACGTTCTGGAAATCCAGTACATGGCCGCCCAGGCCGGCAGCGGCAACCTCGAGCTGTCCTTCCGCCTGGACGGAAAGACCCCGTTTGAGGATGTCACGGTGCTGTCGCTGCCGCGCAGCTATACCCAGACGCAGGAGGATTTCCCGACGAACGCGGCCGGCAACGACCAGAAGCCGGAGGTGAAAGAGGCGTTTCTCTGGAAAACCTATTGCCTCGCAGATCCTTCGGGATACCGCACCAGCCCGTATTTTCTCGGGTTAAACCAGGGCAGCCATACGCTGGAGCTTACCGGAGCCAAGGGGCAAATCGCCATCGCCTCCGTCCGGCTGGCGGCGTATCAGCCGCCTGTCGATTACCAGGACTACCTGGAAGAGCACCGACAGGCCGGGGCGGTTCCGGCCAGCGGCGCGGAGCCGATTGTGATTGAGGCCGAGAAGCTCCGCTACAAAAACGCCCAGACGATTCTGCCAGTCACCGATCGGAGTTCCGCCGTCACCACGCCGCAGTCGGGAAAGGTTCTGAGGCTCAACGCGCTCGGCGGCAACAACTGGGCCCGGATCGGGGACAGCGTCACCTGGACCTTTCATGTAAAGACCTCGGGACTGTATCAGATAGGCGTGCGATTCCAGCAGAGCTTTGTGGACGGCATCTTCACCAGCCGGAAGCTGCTGCTGGACGATGAGCTGCCGTTCGAGCAGGCGGGGCGCCTCCGCTTTGCCTATTCCTCCGACTGGCAGGTGGAACGGTTTGGAGAGGGAGGAACCCCCTACCTGTTCTATCTGGAAGAGGGGGAACACACCCTGACGCTGGAAGCGACGGCCGGCGACGTGGCCGAAATGGTAGGCGTAATCGAAGACTCGGTGTCCGAGCTCAACACCATCTACCGCCGCATCGTCCGGATAACCGGCACCTCTCCCGACCCGTACCGGGACTACGGGTTTGAGGGCTTGATTCCCGATGAAATCGCCGCCATGGCTGTCCAGCGGGATAAGCTGCAGGAAGCGGTGGATGCGATCGATACGGCGGCCGGGAGCAACGGCAGCTATACCTCCGTGCTGAAGAAAATCATCTTTCAGCTCGACCGCATGGCGAAAAAGCCGAAGGAAATCGCCAAAACCCTTGAAAATTTCAAATCTAATCTGGGCGCGATGGGGTCTTGGCTTCTGTCCGCCATGAGTCAGCCGCTGCTGCTGGATCAGATTTTTATCGAGGGGCAAGACGCTTACGCCGCGCCGCGGGACGGCTTTTTTCAGGACCTTTGGTTCGGGCTGACCTGCTTTTTCCACTCGTTCACGGCGGATTACAGCTCCCTCGGGCAAATGGGCGACGCGCAGTATGATAAGACGCTGAAAATATGGACACAGGCCGGACGCGATCAAGCCGAAGTGCTGCGCGGGCTCATCGATTCGTCCTTTTCGGCGCAGTATCAGACCGGCGTTCAGCTGGAAACCGTGGCGCAGGGCACCCTGCTGCAGTCGGTGCTCGCCGGCCTGGCGCCCGATGTGGTGCTGGACAATCCGTCCAGCGAGCCCATCAACTATGCCATACGCAATGCGGTGACCGATGTGTCGCAGTTCCCCGATTATGCGCAGGTGGCACAGCGGTTTCCGGCCAGCGCCAGCGTCCCCTATACCTATCAGGGGAAAACTTATGCGCTGCCGCAGACCTTTTCGTTTCTTATGTTCTTCTACCGGACGGATATCTTTGAGGAATATGGACTTTCGGCGCCCGAGACCTGGGACGATTTCATCAAAGTGGCGGCCATTCTTCAAAAGGACGGTCTGACGGTGGGGCTGCCTCACGACCTGTACAGCTACGCCATGTTCCTGTATCAGAACGAAGGCAGTTTCTATACGCCGGACTTTAAAAAGACCAATTTGAATTCCAACACGGCCATCGATTCTTTCATCCAGCTGACGGAATTTTTCAGTCTGTACGGGCTGCCGCCCACCTTTGATTTTGCTAACCGGTTCCGCTCGGGAGAGATGCCCTGCGCGGTACAGGATTACACCCAATACAACCAGCTGACGGTTTTCGCCCCGGAGATCAAGGGGCGCTGGAAGATGGTGGAGGTGCCCGGCACGCCCGGCGAAAACGGAGAAATCCGCCGCTATTCGGTGGGCAACGGCACGGCGGCCATGCTGCTGCGCGGGAGCCAAAACCAGCAAGCGGGCTGGGAATTCCTGAAATGGTTCACCGAAACCGGCACGCAGAGCCGCTATGCCATGGAGATGGAGAGCGTGCTGGGCCCGGCCGGCAAGGTGGCGACGGCCAATTGGGAGGCCATGGGCCGGATGTCGTGGAGCCGGGAGGAATACACGGCCCTGACGACGCAGCTGAAGAAGGTCAAAACCGTTCCCGAGGTGCCGGGAAGCTACTATCTGCCGCGTATCATTACGTTCGCATTCAACCGGGTATACAACGCCTCCGGTACCCAGAGCATGGCGGAGGAACCGGCGGAGGTGCTCGGCGACTATATTGCGGAGCTGAACTTCGAGCTGGCCCGTAAGCAGGCGGAATTTGAGGAAAGGTGAGAGATGCCCTTTGAATACGAGCAAAGCGCTGCCAAGGCCGGGCGCCAAACCGCGGGGCCTGTTCAGCGCGATAAACAAGCATAAGGTGTCGTATTTGTTCGTCGCGCCGTACCTGCTGCTGTTTGTCCTGTTCACGGTGCTGCCGGTTTTGATCGCGGTGGTTTTGAGCTTCACGTCTTTCAATGTGCTGGAGCCGCCGGAATTTGTAGGCTTTAGCAACTATTCGACCCTGTTCTTTCAGGATACGGTTTTTATCAAAGGGCTGCAGAACACCATTGTACTCGCTGCCATCCTGGGGCCGGGCGGTTATCTGCTGAGCCTGTGCCTGGCCTGGTTTATCAATGAGCTGACCCCCAAGGTGCGCGCCTTCGTCACGCTGGTTTTCTACGCCCCCTCCATTTCCGGCAATGTGTATTTGATTTGGACGGTGCTGTTCAGCGGGGACGACTATGGCTATGTCAACAGCCTGCTGCTGAAGCTCGGCTTGATATACCAGCCGGTGCAATGGCTGCAAAACGCGAATACGGTGCTGATCATCGTGATTCTGGTGTCGCTATGGATGAGCTTGGGCACCGGCTTCCTGTCCCTAATCGCCGCGTTCCAGGGGATCGATAAAAGCTATTACGAGGCGGGGGCCGTGGACGGCATCAAAAACCGGTGGCAGGAGCTGTGGTTCATCACGCTGCCGATGATGAAGCCGCAGCTGATGTTCAGCGCGGTCATGAGCATCACCTCCTCCTTTGGCGTGGGGCCGGTCATCACCGCGCTGTGCGGCTACCCCACCACCGATTATGCCGCCCACACGGTCATGAATCATCTGACCGATTACGGCACCATCCGTTTTGAGATGGGGTACGCCTCCGCGATTGCTGTTTTTCTCTTTTTCATGATGGTCGGCACCAATCTGCTCATTAAGCACTTTTTATCCAGGGTCGGGGAATAGGAGGGTCAGTCTTGTCTGTCAGAGTGAAAAAACGGATGCTCAACCGGTCCCGCAAGGGAAATGCGGCCATCTTTGTCCTGCTGAGCCTGATGGGGATTTTCATGATTCTCCCCATGGTCTATTCCGTATCAAGCGCCCTCAAGCCGCTCAACGAGCTTTGGTATTTTCCGCCCCGCTTTTTTGTGGAAAACCCGACCCTGCGCAATTTCAAGGAGCTGTTCGGCGTGCTGGGGGACAGCTGGGTGCCGTTCTCCCGGTATTTGTTCAACACGCTGTTTGTCTCGGTGCTGGGCACCTTCGGCCATGTGATTCTCTCGTCGCTGTGCGCGTATGCGCTGGCCAAGCACCGGTTCCCGGGCCAGGCCGTCATTTTCAACATCATCGTTCTGTCGCTGATGTTCAATACGACGGTGACGCTTGTGCCCACCTTCCTGATCATGTGCCGGCTGTCCCTGGTCAACAGCTACTGGTCGCTGATTCTGCCCGCCTTCGCGGCGCCGCTCGGGCTGTACCTGATGAAGCAGTTTATGGAGACCAATATTCCCGACACCCTTATTGAGGCGGCGCACATCGACGGGGCGAACGAATGGGTGGTGTTCTGGAGAATGGTGATGCCGCTGGTCAAGCCGGCCTGGCTGACCCTGATCATTTTCTCTTTCCAGAATCTGTGGAATACCGGAACCAACGTGCTTATTCAAAGCGAGCAGCTGAAAACCCTGAATTACGCGCTGGCCCAAATCGTGTCCGGCGGGATCGCCCGTACCGGAACGGCTGCCGCCGCCACGGTGATCATGATGGTCGTTCCCATCATCATTTTTCTGTTGTCGCAGAGCAACGTGATGGAAACGGTCGCTACCTCGGGGATGAAGGATTAGGAGGGCACGATGAACAAGCTGAAAATGGGGATGCTGTTTCTCCTGCTTCTGGCGGTGCTGTGCGGGACGATGACGGTATCGGCGGCGGAGGCCCCCTATGAAACCTACGTGTTTGCGTATGACAGCAGCGTCCAGATAACGCCGAACGCCTACCTGCCCGCTGAAAAAATCGCGGCGTTTGGAGAGACGCTTCTGAAAAACCCGAGCGACATGGTGGTGGACGAGGAGCGGGGCCTTATTGCCATTGCGGACACTGGCAATAACCGTATCGTCCTGCTGAACCGGAATTTTGAGGTGACGGGGACCATCGGCCCTTTCACCCTTCCCAATGGGACGGAGGACACGTTCGACAGCCCTTCCGGCGTTTTCATCACCGAAGAGGATTGGCTGGTTGTCGCCGACACCAATCATGGGCGGCTGGTCGTTTTCGATAAGGATAACCGGTATCTGCGAACGATTGACGGCCCTCCCGCGCAGGTATTGCCCGAAAACTTTAAATACAACCCGATTTCGGTGGCCGTTAACGCGGCGGGCCAGTTCTATGTGGTGTCAAAAAACAGCAATATGGGCGTCATGGCTTTGGACGGGGACGGCGGCTTTCAGGGGTTCATCGGGGCGCAGCGGGTGGCGTCCAATGCCGCCCAGCTGCTGTGGCGCGCCTTTATGACCGAGGAGCAGCTGGCGCGCAGCGTCCAGTTTGTCCCGGTGGAGTACAGCAGCCTGACCATCGATCACAAGGGCTTTGTATACGTCACCTGCTCGTCCATCGATCGGTTTGAGCTGTACAACACGATTCACAGCCGGAGCATGGACAGCACCTATGCCCCTGTGAAAAAAATCAACCCGGCCGGCACCGACGTGCTGCGCCGAAACGGCTTTTTCCCGCCGGCGGGCGACATCAATTTCAGCCCTTATGACGGGGAGGAGGCGGTCGGCCCTTCCCAGATTTCCAAGGTGATTCTGCTGGACAACGGGATGTACATGCTGCTGGATTCCTACGGAAATAAGCTGTTTACATACGATTCCTCCGGCAATCTGCTGTTTGCCTTCGGCGGCAAGGGCGAGGCGCTCGGGCTCTTTTCCAGACTGTCGGCGGCCGCCGCCTGGGGCGACGAGCTGCTGGCGCTGGACGCGGAAACAGGGGCCATTACGGTTTTCCGCAAGACCGCCTATGGGGCTTTGCTGGACGAGGTCATCGGCTATCAGGAAAACCGGGAGTACGATAAGGCACAAGGGCTGTGGAACGAGCTTTTGGGCGAGAACAACAATTTCGATTTGGCCTACCTCGGGGTCGGCAAGGCGCTGATGGAGAAGGGGGACCTTACCGGCGCCATGAAGTACTTCGAGCTTATCAATAACAAGCTGTACTATTCCAAGGCCTACGGTCTTTACCGGCAGGAGATCCTGCAGCGCTGGGGCCTCTGGATCCTGCTGGGGGTTCTGATCCTGATTCTGCTGGCGGTATGGGTGTTCCGCAAAATCGCCGTGCACAATCAAAAAACGCTCGCGTCTCCGGCCGGCGGCAGGCTGCGCGATGCGCTTCTGCTGGGCTTTTATGTGATTTTTCATCCGTTCAACGGCTATTGGGCGCTCAAGGGGGAAAAACGGGGCGGCGTGCGTTCCGCCACCATCCTGCTGGCGCTGGCCTGTCTGACACAGGCGATAGCGGCGGCGGCCTCCGGGTTCCTGAGCGGCGACGAAGAGGCCTCGGTGGGCTCCGGCGTGCTGAATCTGCTGGCGCCGCTGCTTCTATGGTGCATAGCCAACACCTGCTTCACCTCACTCATGGACGGCAAGGGCTCCTTCCGCGACGTGTACGTGGCGGTGGGCACCTCGACCCTTCCGGTCACGCTGCTGGTGCTGCCCTGTACGGTGGTGAGCCATTTCCTGATTCTCGAGGAGCTTCCGATCCTGGCCATGGTCACCAATGTGGCGTATATCTGGATGGCGGCGCTGATTTTCTTTTCCATGATCACGGTGCATGATTACACGCTCGGAAAGAATGTGCTGGTATCGATACTGACCGTTCTGGGCATGGCGTTTATTCTGTTTTTGCTGTTTATTTTCGTCAGTCTGATCGGCCGGATGATTTCGCTGGTATCCGCCGTCGGTACGGAGCTTTCTCTGCGGACATAGCGGGGAGATATTGTTTAGACTCGAAGGGGGAAACCATATGAAGCGAACAGGCTGGATAGGCGGCCTGCTGGCGGCGGCCGTGCTGCTTGGCGGTGCGCCGGGATATCAGGCGGCCACGGGCGCCGCGGCCGACATGGAGACGCCGCTGGAGACGATTGCCGGCGCGGAAAACACCGCCGGCTTCGCGTACGAAAGCGAGGCGGCCATGCTGGCGGATATGCGGCCGGCGGCGGAAAACGAGGCCTATAGCCTGTACTTCCATCCGCAGTCGCTGGCCGTCGCACTGGCGGATAAGCGCACCGGCGCCGTGTTCACCTCCAATCCGTATAACGCCGCCCGTGATCCCAATTTCACCGGGGATATCCAGAGCAGCCTGGTTTCTCAGGTGGCGATCCATTACATTGACAGCAACAATCAGACGGCTACCCTGTGGTCGGGCCCCGACTGCGCCGCGCTGGGACAATATACGGCAAAGCTGTATCCCGACGGCGTGGCCTTCGAGATGTCCATCGGCAAAGAGCAGAAACAGCTGCTGGTACCGGCGGCCTTTACGGTGGAAACCTATGAACGCATCACCGGCCAGCTCGGCTCGCGGGCGAAGCGGCGCATGAACCTGTTCTATTCCCTGACCGACCTGGCCAGCGTGTCCGACGAGCAGGAACGGGAGCGGCTGCTGGCCGCCTACCCGCCGCTGAAGACGGAGCCGTTATACATCTGTAACGACAACGTCAGCCGTAAGGAGAAAAACGAAATCGACGGCTATATGGCGGAAGCGGGCTATACCCGCGAGGAGTATGAAGCCGTCGCCGGGCAGTTCCACACCGAGGTGGAAGAAGAGATATTTGCCAATTTCAAGCTCACGATCCGGTATCGGCTGACACCGGACGGCCTGCAGGTCACTCTCCCGCACGACGCGGTGTCTTACGACGAGGAGCACTTTCAGCTCGCCTCGATTACGGTGCTCGAGTATTTCGGCGCGGATCTGCCGCAGGAGGGGGGAGAGGGATACCTGTTCATCCCCGACGGCTCCGGCGCCATCCTGTCCCTGCAGGATCCCAGCCCCAACCGCCGTCCCCTTATCACCGGCCAGGTATACGGCCGGGACGGGGCGGCGAGCCAGACCGAGCCGGCAGAAGGGGAACCGTACTATCTGCCCGTTTTCGGCATTGTGCGCAACAACCGCACGGCCCTGTTCGCTGTCATAGAGAGCGGGGATGCCGGCAGCGAAATCACCGCCAAGCTGGGGGAGCCGAACGGCCGGTACTATACGGTTTACAATACCTTTTCCTGGACGAGCCGGGAGTATGTGACGCTGGAGGCCAAGGTGGCGTCCAACGGCTCGGCCCGCCGGGTGTACCTATGCGACAAAAATGGCTTCCAATCGGATATGACGCTGGCTTTTTATCCTCTGACGGGGGAGAAAGCGTCCTATTCGGGGATGGCGGCGGTCTACCGCGCGATTCTTCTGGAAAAGGGGATGCAACAAGAGGGGGGGGCCGGCCCGGTTTTCCAGCTGCAGACGCTGGGAACCGCCGACTATACCACGTCCCTGCTGGGCTTCCGCTATCGGGCGGATGCGGAATTTACCTCCTACCGGGAAAACATGGAGATGGTTCGCTATTTTCAGGAGCGGGGTGTGGAGGATATTCACCTGAGCCTGCTGGGGTATGAAAAATACGGGCTGGACAGCGGCGCCGCCAACCGGGTGCGGCTATCCGGCGCGCTGGGAGGAGCCAAAGGATTTTCCGAGCTGCTCGACTGGTGCGCCGCGGAGAACGTGGGCTTCTCGGTGCGCAGCAACATGCTGTTTGTCGGTAAGGACCGATGGTTTGACGGGTTTTCCGCCAGGAGGGACAGCTCCCGCACACTTCAGCGGGTACAGGCCTCCGTCTCGCGGATGCAGCCCGACACCCTGGAATATGAAAACCCGCGGTACTGTCTCTCCCCACGAATGTATGAGCGCTTTTTTGAACGCTTTTTCGCCGACTGCGGCGAGCGGAAGATCGGCGAGGTGGTCTTGGGCGAAGTGGGACGGTATCTCAATTCCGATTTCTCGCAGAAGGAGCCGATCAACCGGGAACAGACGGCCGCCCGGCTCGCGCAGCTGCTCGGCGCACAGAAGGATCGCCTGAAGCTGTCCTTTGACGGGGCCAACGCCTACGTCCTGCCCTATGCGGCGGCCGTTACCGATTTGGGCATGACCCATTCGGGCTATGCCGGCGAAACCGCCGCGGTCCCCTTTGTGCAGATGGTACTCTCGGGCAGCGTGGCTTACAGCAGCGCCCCCATCAATCTCAAGGCGGATAAACAGACCGAGCTGCTCCGCTGCATTGCCAGCGGAACCTCGCCGACCTACCTGCTGGCGTACAAGAATGTGGATCGCCTCAAGCAATCGGCTTACAGCTATTACTACGCGGTGGATTTTGAGTATCTGCGCGAGCGGGCCCTGGAGGGGTACACCTATGTGGCCGACGCGCTGGCGGCCGCGGAGGGCTCCCGTCTGGTGGCGCATGAGGTGCTGGCCGACGGCGTCACCGTCTCCACCTTCGAAAACGGGGCGGAGATCGCCGTGAACTGCAACCGCACGGCCTACGCGCAGGGGGCCATACGAGTGGAAGCGCAGAGCTATACCGTTTTACAAAAGGAGCATACCGATGGGCAATAAACTTGTAGCCGGCGCGGGGAAGCGCGGCAGGCGCCGGAAGGTTCAATGGGCGGGTCTTGTCTTTGTTTCCCCTCTCCTGGCCGGTCTGCTTTTTGTTTTTCTCCAGATGATGGTCTCCGGCGTCCGGTTTGCCTTTTCCGACGTCAGCGTCCAGAACGGTCTGCAGTTCACCTTTGCCGGCCTGGAAAACTTTCATTATGCCCTGCGGGTGGACGCCGACTTTGTCAAGTATCTGGCGGAGGACCTGCGGTCGCTGGTGACCACGGCCCCCATCATTCTGGTGTTTTCCCTCTTTATCGCCGTCGTCCTCAACACCAAGGTTTGGGGAAGAACCGCGTTTCGCGCGCTGTTCTTTCTGCCGGTCATTGCCTGCACTGGGCTGCTCAGCATGATGGACAGCGAAAACATGGTCATGAGCGTCATGAACAGCGCGACTGCCAATCAGGACAGCACCGTGCTGGGCGCGCTCGGCAACGCGTCGCTGATTCTGCAGCAGCTCAATTTCAGCCCGGCGCTCATTCAGGGGGTCACCGGCGCCGCCAACAATATCATCGACGTGGTCAACCGCAGCGGGGTGCAGATCCTGATTTTCCTCGCCGGTATCCAGTCGATTCCGGTCTCGGTATATGAGTCGGCCAAGGTGGAAGGGGCGTCGGCGTGGTCTTCCTTTTGGAAAATCACGCTGCCGATGGTGGTCCCCTACGTGCTGGTCAATGTCGTCTATACCTTTATCGAGAGCTTGACCCGGGACAATACCCGGCTGATGGATTATTTGAAATACGTGGCCTTTACCAAAGGAAAATACGGATATTCCTCTGCCATGGCGTGGATCCATTTCCTGTGTATCGCCGTGCTGATGGCGGCGCTGCTGCTGCTTTTCTGGCTCTTCACCAGGGCCTATCGCAAAAGCCGAAAGGAGGGCGGGCGATAATGGCGTGGCTGTCCCAAAAAACGAAACGGCGGCTCGAAAAAAAGGCCGGCCATCTGGTCGTGCAATGCAGCCTGTTCGTGATGCTGCTCGGCTTTGCATATGTGATTCTGTATCCCTTCTTATTTAAAATCCTCGCCTCCTTCATGTCGCTGGACGACATGTACGATCCCACCGTCATGCTGATCCCGAAGAACTGGACGCTGGATATCTACCGGGGGCTGCTGCAGACGCCCGACTATGTGGAGGGCTTCTATCACACGACCCTGTATGCGGTGGTGGTGGCGGTGCTGGCGACCGTTTCCTCCGCCCTGGTGGGCTACGGGCTGGCGCGGTTTCGCTTCCCGGGCAGCAAGCTGCTGATCGGCGTGGTGGTGTTCACCATGATGCTGCCCATTCAGACCATATCGCTGCCGCTGTATTCCTCCTTTCGGTTTTTCGATTTCTTCGGGCTGATAGAGGGGCTGACCGGCTCGGCTGTACAGCTGACCAATACCGTCTGGCCGATGGCGATCCTGGCGGCCACGACGCTGAGCTTCCGCGCCGGCATCTTCGTGATACTCACCTATCAATATTACCGCTCGATTCCGGATGAGCTCATTGAAGCGGCCCATGTGGACGGTTCCGGAACCTACCGCACCTTTTTCCGCATCGTGGTGCCCATGGCCAAATCCATTTTTGTCGTGATTTTCTCCCTTTCCTTTGCCTGGCAGTGGACGGATACCTTCTATTCGAATCTGCTCATGGGCGAGGTCAAGCTGCTGCCCAATGTCATCGCCATCATGAATGCGGTGTCCATCGGGAACAAGGAAATGTACTACACCATGGTCAAAGCCAACGCGGCGACCATCCTGGCGCTGCTGCCGCTGCTGCTGTTTTACTGCCTGCTGCAGCGCAAGATCATTCAGGGCATCGAGCGAAGCGGCCTGGTTGGCTGACAAAATAAAATTCGAGTTGAGGAGTCGCCCAAATGAAGTATTTCTGTGTGGTTTCCCATACCCATTGGGACAGAGAATGGTATATGCCCCTTGAATGGTTTAAGCTCAAGCTGGTGGATCTCATCGATCACCTGCTGGCGACTCTGGAGAAGTATCCGGCGTATATATTCCACCTGGATGCGCAGACGGTGGTGCTGGAGGATTATCTGGAGTACCGGCCCTCCCGCCGGGAAACGCTGCGGCGGTACATCACCGAGGGCCGGCTGGTGGTGGGGCCTTGGTATCTGCAGAATGATTTTTATCTGACGAGCGGAGAGTCCACCATCCGCAACCTGCTGGAAGGGCGCCGCATCGCCGCGTCTTTTGGAAACTGCGGCAAGGTGGGCTATGCGGCGGATCAGTTCGGCAACATCTCTCAGCTGCCGCAGATCCTGAACAATTTCGGCCTGGACAATTTCGTTTTCGGCAGGGGGCTGGCGGATTACGAGGTGGGGCCGCAGGGGGAAGTGATCACCAAAACCACCCCGTCGGAGTTTATCTGGGAGGGCGCCGACGGCAGCCGGGTTTTGGCGGTACATATGGCGTTCTGGTATAACAACGCCCAGCGCTTTTCCGAAGACATCGAGGTATCGAAGCTGCTGCTGGACTGTGTGGAAAAGCAGTTCGAAGGGGTGGCGGTCACCCCTTATCTGCTGCTGATGAACGGTGTGGATCATCTGGAGGCCCAGGACAACCTTCTTCCCATTCTGGACACGCTGCAAAAGGATTACGCGGTGCGGCAGTACCATATGGAGGCGTATATCCGTCAGGTGCAGGCGTATATTGAGGAACACCAGGTTCCCCTGAAGACCTATAAGGGGGAGCTGCGTCACGGCGGCGACCTGTCGCTCCTCAAAGGGACGCTGTCCTCCCGCAGCTACTTGAAGACGGCCAACGTCCGCGCGCAGAACATGCTGGAATGCCGGCTGGAGCCGCTGTACGCCATGCTGCAGCTCTATGGCGCCGCGCCGGAGAGCTACTCGCTCGATCATTTCCGGTACATGTGGAAAAACCTGATGAAGAACCACCCGCACGACAGCATATGCGGCTGTTCCCGCGACGAGGTTCACCGGCATATGGAGGATAACTACGCCCGGTTGTCCGAGGTGACGAATGACATGCTCGCGCGCGGCCTGAGAGAGCTGGCGGAGCACATGGAGCTGGCGGAGGAGAGCGCCGACAGCTATATTCTGCTGGCGGTGAATTCCACGGAAACGGAGCAGTCCGGCGTTTTGAAAGCGGTCGTCGACATTCCGGCCTCGGATGACTTCGCGGGATTCACCATCACCGACGCGGCGGGCAGCCCTGTGGAATATGCGCTGCTTTCCAAAGAGCGCACCCATAGAGATGTGTTTTCCCCCGTAAACCTCCCCGGCGTTCTGGATGTGGATCGGTATACGCTGTATCTGTACGCGCAGGGGGTGCAGCCCTTTGCGGCGAAGGGATACCGCATCCGCCGGGCGGAGCGGACCCCCGCGCTGTTCGAGCCGCTGCAGAAAAGCGAGCCGGTGATGGAAAACGCCTGTATCCGGGTAACCGTCGGCGAGGACGGCCGCGTCGATTTGCTCGATAAAAAGACAGAGCGGCTGTACGAGGATATTCTGGATATTGAAGAATCCGCCGATTACGGCGACAGCTATATGTATTGGAACAACGGGGAGCCCTTCTTTTGGGGACGGGACTTCCCCGCCGCGGTGGAGGTGCTGGAACACAACGCGTACCGGCAGGCGATCCGGATTACGAGGGAGATGTGTGTCCCCGCCTACTACGATTTTTCACAGAAAAAGCGGGCGGAGCAGCTGGCCGTCTGCACGGTTGAGCTGACGCTGTCCATCGAAAAGGGCGACGCGCTGCTGCATGTCGGCTACACGCTGGACAACCGCGCGAAGGATCACCGGATGCGGCTGGTTTTCCACGCCGGCATCGCCTCGCAGATAAGCACGGCGGATATCCCCTTCGACATCGTGTCGCACGCCATCCATGACAGCTATCCGACGACCAAAAGCCCGGTGTTTCCCAACACGTCCTTTGCCTTGCTGGAGGATGAGGAGGCGGGCTTTGCCGTGCTGACCGAGGGGCTGCATGAGTACGAGCATTTGGATGAGCGTCAGGCACTCGCCTTCACGATGGTGCGCTCCACGGGCAGCATTGTCCGCAACATGGAGACGCTGGAGCAGATCGGCGGGAGCCAGTGGGACTGCCCGGAGAACCAGTGCCTGCGCCGCTTGGAGGGCCGCCTGGCCGTTTATACCTACACCGGCGGCTATGTCCGCGCCGGGCTTCCGCAGGTTGCCAAGCGGTTCCGCAACCCGCTGATCGCCTACGCCACCGCCTGCGATCGCAAGAAATTCTCAGGCGGCCGGACCGCCGTACAGGACACGCGCCTGTCCGAGCTGTTCTATCTTCCGGACGACAACGCGGCCCTGCGCGTGGCGGACAACACGCCGGCTGTCGAGATCGCGGGGGAGGGGGTTCTGGTGACCGCTTTCAAAAAAGCGGAGGATGGGCAGGGGCTTATCCTGCGGCTTCTTAACTATTCCGAAAGCGAACAGACGGCGGTCGTGACGGCGGCGGCCCGCGGCAGCCTGACCACCATGAGCGAAGAGGGACAGACCTACATCGGCGAAGGCCGGATAGCCCTCTCTCTGAAGCCCAAGGAGCTGGTCACCCTGCGGCTGGATAAGCTGGAAACCGATTGATTGGTGGGGCGGTCATATGAACAAGCGGGAAATCTTTGAAATGAAGGGCGATAGGGCTGCCCTATATAAAATCGATGATGCAAGGGAGGAAAACCAGGATGTATCCGACGGATACCGAGCAAATTTTGAAGGCCTATGAGGAGGCCAAGCGGGTTTACCGTGGGTTTGGCGTGGATACCGACGAGGCGCTGCGGCAGTTCCGGGAAATCCCCATATCGCTGCATTGCTGGCAGGGGGACGACGTACAGGGCTTCGAGCAGCTGGGGGATGTGGCCAGCCAAAATCTGGTCACCGGCAGCTACGGCGGAGCGGCGCGCAACGCACGGGAGCTGCGGCAGGATATCGACATGGCGTTCAGCCTGTCGCCCTGCCGCCATCGCGTCAATCTGCACAGCATGTATGCGGAGCCCAAAACGCCGACCCCGCGCAATGAGCTGACGGCGGAGGACTTCCAGAACTGGATCGACTGGGCGAAGGAACAGGGCTACGGGCTCGACTTCAACGCCTCCTTTTTCACCCATCCGATGATGGTGGACGGATTTTCCCTGGCTTCCCGCCGGAAGGACGTGCGCGACTATTGGATAAAGGCGGGGATCGGCGCGCGGGCCATTTCGGCCGAAATCGGCCGGCAGCTGGGCACGGTCTGCGTCAACAACATCTGGATTCCGGACGGCTTAAAGGATATCCCGGCCAACCGGCTGCTCTATCGGGAGTATCTGAAGGATTCGCTGGATCAGATTTTTGCGCTCAGGCAGGATAGACAGTATGTGGTCGACGTGCTGGAGGGCAAGCTGTTCGGCATCGGGGTGGAAAGCTTTACCGTAGGTTCCCATGAGTTTTATCTGGCCTATGCGGCGAAAAACCATGTCGGCGTCTGCATGGATACCGGGCATTATCATCCGACCGAAAGCGTCGTGGATAAGCTGTCCTCGGTGGCCCTGCTGGTGGATGATTTGATGCTGCATATCAGCCGGGGCATCCGCTGGGACAGCGATCATGTGCTGATTCAGTGCGACGATTTGACCAGCCTGATGCAGGAGATGAAGCGGGGCGGCTTTTTCGGGAAGATCGCCATGGGGCTGGATTACTTCGACGCGAGCATCAACCGGGTGGCCGCCTGGGTGATCGGCCTGCGGGCCGCCGGGAAGGGGATGCTGACCGCCCTGCTGGAGCCCAGTCACCTGCTCGAGCAGGCAGAGGCGGCCGGCGATTACACCACCCGTCTCGCGCTCATGGAGGAGTTCAAAAATCTGCCGATCAACGCCGTGTGGAACGCGCTGTGCCTGCAGACGGGCGTGCCCGTGAACACCGATTGGCTGACGTCGCTGAAGCAGTATGAGGAGGCCGTCCAAAGCAAGCGATAACCATTCTCAATCCCGCATGCACTGGTAGAAAAGCAAGGCCGCCCGGAGATTCGTTTCCGGGCGGCCTCTGCCTCGCCTCCTTGTCTGTCCTGATTTATCACAACCGCTCTAGGCAACTCCCGTCCTCCCGCTGCATAGACTGAGATAGGAAGCGGGAGGTGATCCATTGGATTTAAAAAATTATCAGGTGACGGTGCGGGAGATCCTGACCAATCCGGCGGCCAAGGCGGTGATTCGCCGGGAGCTGCCCGAGGTGATGAACAGCCCGCTGCTGTCCTTCGCCCAAAGCATGACCCTGCGGCAGGTGCTGAGCCTTGCGGGGAACATCCCCCAGGAAAAGCGCGATCGCATCCTTGCCGCCCTGAAAGAGGCCTGAACCAAGCCCAAATGAAAACGCCCGCCGATTTCGGCGGGCGTTCAGCTTGTCGAAAAAGTCCGGCTCACGCCGTCCGTTTACGCCAAGCTGAGCAAAAGTGGGGGAAATCGTGCCGATTTTCCCTACTTTTGGCCGCCTGCGGGCGGGTGATCCGCTTCGCTCGACGCGGAGTGGGGAACCCTGACGGTTCCCCCTCCACACCTTCCCTTCCCTCCGATACTTCTTTGACAGTCTAAACGCCCGCCGATTTCGGCGGGCGTTTTGTCAGCTTTTGCGGCGATAGATACAAACGCCGTCCTTGTAGGTTTCCAGCACCCGGATGTCTCGCAGGGCTTCCGGCGGGGTCTGCAGGGGGTTGCGATCGAGGACGGTGAGATCCGCCCTCTTGCCGGGGGCCAGCGTGCCCTTTTCCCCCTCCTCGCCGTACTGCCAGGCGGCGTTGGCCGTCACGGCCCGCAGGGCGGTCAGGGTGTCCACCCGCTCCTCCTCCCCCAGCAGGACGCCGGCCTTGGTGCGGCGGTTCACGGCGCACCAGACGGTTTCCAGCATGTCGGGCGGGATCACCGGGGTGTCCTGGTGGAAGGTGAAGCGAATCCCCAGCTTTTCGGCGGAGCGGGCGGGGCTGATGGCCGAGGCCCGCGTCCTGCCGAAGTTTTCCAGGTGGGTGTCCCCCCAGTGATAGACGTGGGCCACAAAAAAGGAGGGGGTCACGCCCAGCCGCTTCACGGCGGGAAGCTGATCCGTCCCCAGCAGCTGGGCATGGATGAGGACCGGCCGCAGGGCGGACGCCGACGGGCCGACGGCCTGCACCGCCTGCAGGAACTGAGCGCAGGCGGCGTCGCCATTGCCGTGGGCCAGCGGCTGCATCCCGTCCCGGACGGCCTGGCGCAGCACGTCCTCCACCTGATTGTCCGTCAGCGTGCCGTAGCCGGTATAGTCCCCGCCCCCCTCGTAGGGGCGGCGCATCCAGGCGGTGCGCCCCTGGGGCGAGCCGTCCAGGAACATCTTGTACCCGCCGATTTTGAACCGATCCTTGTACCGGCGGAGGTGCTCCGGAAAGGCCGCCTTCACCGCCGCGGCGCTGGCGGCGTCGGGGTATCCCACCACGTCGAGCCGGAGCAGCCCGGCCTGCAGCAGCGCCTGGTACAGGGGGATGAGCTGCGTGGGAAGCATCCCCTCCTGGACGGTGGCGATGCCATGGGAGGCGTACTGATCCTGCACCCGGCGATAGGCGTCCAGCAACGCTTCGACAGAGGGCATGGGCACCTGCTTCTGGACCTCCAGGAAGGCGTTTTCCTCCATATAGCCGGTCAGCCGGCCGTCCTGGAGCCCGATGCGGCCGCCGGACGGGGCAGGAGTGTCCGCCGTGACGCCCAGGCGCTCCAGTCCCCGGGTATTAAACACCCCCATATGGCCGGAGCGGTGCTGGAGCATCACCGGGTTGTCCGGCGCGGCGGCGTCGAGCAGGACCCTGTCGGGGTGGCGCTTTTCCCTCAGCGCGTTATGGTCGTAGCCCTTGGCGATGATCCACGCGCCCGGCTCCGGACGCTGGGCGCGGATGTGCTCCCGCAGCCGGCCGGCGATTTCCTCCAGGTCGGCGCATTCATCCAGAGGCACCTGGAGCAGGGCGTTGGCCGCGGCGGAAAAGTGACCGTGCGGGTCGATGAAGGCGGGCAGCAGGGTGTGCCCCTGCAAATCCACCCGCCGCGCCCCGGTCCCGGCCAGCTGGCCGGCTTCCTCCCGCGTCCCCGCCAGGACGATCCGGCCGTCCCGCACCAGCAGGGCCTCAGCTGTGCGCGCGCCGTCCTCCAGGGTCAGCACCGCGCCGTTTTCAAACAAGGTGTCCATACGCATCCTCCCGTCTGCCTTCGTGTCTCAGTTTCAGTGTGTCCAATCACCAGAATAGCACCCGCCGGGCGGCTCTGTCAACTTTTGGAAGTCCCCGGCGGACTCCAGGCGGCAAAACACCCCGGCCGATAAGGGCCGGGGTGTCAGCTTGTCGACGTTGTCGACAAGCTGCTGGACGGGGACGCCTGATCACAGCGGCTCACTGACGTTCGCCGGAAGATGCAAAGCATCTTCGGTTCCCATCTGTCCCCGCTGGCGGAGCGTTCGCTCCGCCCGGCCACGCCCTGCTCTTGAAAACCGGCGGAAACACGTGTGTTTCCGCCGGTTTTCGCCTATAAGGTGTGTTTGCGAGGCACATGTCCTCGCAAACACCGATCGGTAACCCGCCCCCGCTTTTTCGTTTTCCAAATGGCGGATTCCCCTTTTTTGACAGACTGACACCCCGGCCGATAAGGGCCGGGGTGTGTGGTTTGGGCAGGATTACGACAGGGACGCCCCATAAAAGAGCTCCCCGGCCGCTGTTGCAGCCGAGGAGCTGTGTACGGGAATTACCGGCGGCAGCCGCAGCCACGAGGAGGCATGGGGGCGGGGTCGCAGGGCAGAGGCGCGGGCGCGCCGCAGCCGCAGTCGTTCTCGTTCTCGTCCGCTTCACGACTGTCCTGTCCCCAGTTCTGGAGCAGCAGAATAAAGACGATAATGACGATCGCGAAGAAGAAGCCGTTCCGATGGAACATATCGCCGCAGCCGCTGTTGCAATGGCACATGGATTTCACCAACCCTTCCGGCAATGGTGCGCCGCCTGGCGGCGCGGGGGAGGACGAGCGTCCTCTCTCCTTACCAGCATATGCGCGGGGTGCCGGTTTGGCTCATGCGTTATCGGGATCCTAGGTAAGCGATGAGGAAATCCCGCCAAGCCGTCGGGCGTGATTTATTCATCACGCACCCAGGTGCCGCGGACGGTTCCGTCGTTGATGTACAGCCTCAGGTCGTTCCAGTCCGCGTCGGCGGCGGACACGGCCGGCACGGCGTAGCGGAACACGTCCTCGTGCGCCCCGGCCGCCACGTACAGGATATAGACCGGCAGGCGCACGGCCTGATCCGCCTGCTCCCAGTATTCCAGACGCACCCGGAGCACCCGCGCCCGCTCCCGCGGCGGCTCCTCCATATAGGCGGGCGGATACATGTGCAGATAGGTGCCCTGCTCCCAAAGGGAAACCGCCTCGTCCGGGGTGAGGGCGGCGGCCTGCCGGATTTGCCCGTGCGCGTATCCCGCGGGCAGCGTGATCGCGCTTAGCGAGCCGTCTGCCTCGATATCCAGGCGCATGCCGGCCAGCCCCGCCGCCCCCAGCGCCTGCAGGGGAGCGGCGGTTTTGGGGTACACCGTGACGTGGTAAACGGGGGAGACCACCGGATCCGCCGCCCCTTCCGGATAGGACAGATACCCTTCCGTCCAGGCCTCTACGGCGACCTCGTCCATGGGGCACAGGGCGCGGAACCGCTCGTAGTAGGAGCGGGCCAGCTTGGTCAGCGCCCCCGGCGCGGCCATGTCGGTGCCCTCCGGCGGGAGGATGGGCCGGCTGAACCCGCCGACACTGCCCAGAACGGGCTGGCTGACCCCCACGCTGATGCTGCCGGACGGGGTGACGCTCAGCTGGGAAATTGCCAGCGGGTTGTCCGCCACCCTCGCCAGAATGTACCGGAGATCCTCCCCCATGCTGACGCATACGGGAGAGGTGGTTTCCTCGAGAATGATCAGGCCCTGCTCCCGGCAGAAGTCCTGGAGCCGGCCGCGCATCTCCTCCATGGTCAGCAGCGGCCGCTCTGCCACCGGCAGGGTGTCGCCCGTCTCAGGCAGCGCGGCCTGGGTGGGGGGCAGCATGGCGGCGAGCATCCGCTGCCAGTCGTCGGAGGAGGAGGGGCTGCTCGCCTCCTCGCTGACGGCGCTGGTCGGGCCCAGGATGGCGGGGGACTGGCGGGAGGCCCAAAGCCCCACCCCCGCAATGCCCGCCACCAACAGCAGGCAGGCGGCGGCCAGGGCGATCCGGTGCAGCAGGACGCCCTGCTTGGGAGGAGCTGCCAGCTCCCCGGTCAGCTGCTCCACCAGGGACTCGTCCAGCAGTTCCCGGATGGACACGCTCGGTTTGGTCATACGGCATCGTCCTTTCCATGCGTCAGGCTTCCCAGCCGGTGATCCCCTGCCGGCGCAGGAGGCGGATGAGCTTGGCCCGCAGGCGGCAGACCCGGGTGTGCGCCGCGCCCTCCGCGACGCCCAGCTCCCCGGCGATTTCCGCCCCCGAGTATTCGTACACGTATTTCAGCGTGAACAGCCGCCTCTCCGCCGGGCTTAGGGCCAGCACGGCGGCCCGTACCCCGTCCCGCGTCAGGGCGTCGTCCGGCCCGCCGCTTTCCACCAGGATGTCCTCCTCCAGGGGGAGGCAGGCCCGGCGGGTCAGAGTCCGGCGCCGGTTGAGCGCCCGGCTGCGGGCCAGCACGCACACATAGGTGGAAAGCCCGCCCCGCCCGCCGTCGTATTTTTCGGGATGGGCCAGCAGCTCCAGCATCACGTCGTCGGCCACCTCTTCCGCGTCCTCGTCACTGCCCGTCCCCTGGAGGAAGCGGGCCGCGGTGGCGCGGGCCAGGGGAAAATACCGGGCGTACAGGTCTTCCGCGTTTTCCGGCTGCTTGCGTGTCATGGAATCCCCTCCTTCTCTGGCTGCCCTCTCATCCATTATACAACGGAACCCGCCGGTATCTTACAATAAAGTTGACAAACCCGCTCGGCAAGGAATAGACGGGCGAAAAATGACAAAAATGATGCAAATTCGCGGCGCCGGCGGGAAAAGGCCTTGAAAAGCGTGAAAAAGTACGCTATAATAAATGAATACAGAACCGCTGGACAGAAGAGGGCGGAGGCCTTTTTCAACACGTCCTCGTGAGTGCGAAAGGATGGGTCATTCTAATGGGCTATGCAAACAGAGCGGCCGCGTACCGCGAGGAGCCGGCCGTCCGTCAAGAGACGGAGGAATTCCAGCTGGTGTTGGCGAATCCGGAACGGTATGAGGACGCGGGCGGCATCGCCCGGCATTTCGACGCCCGCCATCCGGTGGTGCTCAACCTGGAGGGCGTGACCAAGGACGCGGCCCTGCGCCTGGTGGATTTCCTGGGCGGCGTGGCGTACGCCAAGGGCGGCGAGCTGGTCCGCATCGCCAAAAACGCGTTTTTGCTGGTTCCGAATACGGCGACGGTGGAGAGCACCGTGCTGGATGAATGGGACGAGATTGGGAAATACTGAGTTGCTACCCGGCCACAGGCGGCCGGGATCGGGTAAACGCCCGGTCCCGGCCGCTTTTTGCGTCGATCGTATGGCTAATCAACCATTTTCCGGATGCTGGAAAATTAGCGATATACACCTTCCACCGCTCATGCTATTCTAAAAAACAAGCGGAGGGGAAGCCCTCAAGCGGATACCGGACGGTGCAGTCGTTCCGGCCTACCATTCTGAAGGAGGAAAACAGATGAGCGGAAGAATACGATGGAGGCTCCGCCAGCCTGGCCGAAGGGCGTTGGCGCTGCTGACGGCCGCCATGGTGCTGGCGGGAAGCAGCTTGCTGGGAGGGAGCTCCTCCCTGCTGCGGGTAAAAGGGGAAGGACAGCAGCCCCAGACGCTCGGTTCGGCCGCATTGCAAGCCGGCGCGGGCGTCGTTCTGGACGTGACGGACGAGTCTGCCGTTTTGCACAATGCTTTGGTGCGGGTGGCCTTTGACCTGAAAAAGGGACGTTACTCGGCTTATGACCAGGTATCCGGCAAGCCCTATATCCTGGGCGCCTACGTCAAGGTCAATGGAGCGAGCAGCCTGGACGGCTACGCTTTTACGGCGGAGAACGCCACCGCCGACGGCTTTGCGGGCAAGTCGATGCGGCTGACCGGCACCAAGGCGGGAAGCGATTTCGATATGGTGCTGGATATTACTCTTCGGGACAAAACGGGAGAGATTGAGCTTGCCTGCGGTTTGATCAACCGCACCGCCGCGTCTCTCCAGCTTAAGGAAATGCAACCGCTGACGGCGGATGCCCAGCATTCCTCCGGTGTGTTCGTGGGGCCGAATCCCGCGAAGAATCATGCGGTGCTGACCGGCGAGGGAAACTGGGGAACGCCCGACGTGTCGTCCAATGTATCGGTTACCTCCAAGAACAATCTGCTGATCTCTTATCGCAACAAGCCGGACATGGAAAGCCTGGTGCTAGGCGGTCTGACCTGCTATGAGTTCCAGAGCGAAGTGATAACCAAGTATAACGAGGCGACCAGCCTCGTCAACTCCGATCGCCGCAGCATCGATGCGCTTATCCGTGTGTTCGATTACACCGGCAAGCGGGTGGACGCGGGCAAGCTGGCTATGGGCGACGCCGCCTTGGTGAATTTCACCCAGAAGAACCCGTACACCGCGCTGGAGGAATACGCCGAGCTCCAGGCCGGGGCCATGAAGGTGGATTTGGGGACGACGGATCCCTATCTCTACCAAAGCCTGTGGTATGTGGAGGGCTACGCCTTCAACGAGAAGGCCAACACGGCGGATTTCGCCCTGGAGGAGGCCAAACGGGCGAAGGCGCGGGGCCTGACCAACTATGTCCCGCTGAACATCCGGCTGGAGCCGGACACCTATACGGATCCCAACGAGCAGCTGTGGTGGGACGACGCGCACTGGAAATCCTTCGGCCATTTGACCGACACGTTCCCCACCATTAAATCCTGGTCCGACGCCCTGAAATCCCTGGGGGTCACGACCGCTCTGTATATGCAGCCCACCTTCCGCAACTCGGACTACGCCTCCCAGTATCCGGGGCACATGATCGGCAACAATGCGAAGGAGACGGCGGATTACACCGATCCGGATTTCCTGGCTCACATGGCGGAGGTCTACCGCAATATCAAGAACGCGGACATCAAGCTGATGATGTACGACTACACCAACATGAACAAGGCGGCGGGCGGCGACACCATCAAGCGCACCGGCGGCTTTGCGGATCCTTATGCCACAGCAGTTTCCGCCTACCGGAACATGTTCGCCATCGCCAAGCAGGGAGTGGGTAAGGACTTCCGGGTGATGGAGAACGCCTGGACCTGGGCCGGCGAGGACGTGGCTATCGGCGTCATCGATTTCCAGCGCACCGGCACCGACACAGTTCGCCTGACGCCGAATATCGCGCGCAACGGCCTGTATCAGTGGTACCGCAACCGCACCACCAAAATCCTCTATCCCGATGTGCAGATTTTCGAGGAAGAGGATTTGGATTTGCGCCGGGCGCAGATCACCGGCGCGGGCGTCATGTTCGGCAATCTGTCTCTGGGCGAGAGCCTGCTTCAGATATCGGACAGCAAGCTCCATGATATCACCCGGGTGACCCCCATGCCTATCGACGGGGCCTCCCCGCGGCCGGTGGGGTTGTTCGAGCATGAGGACGACATGCCGGAGGTATACGATTACAAATACGCCGGAGACAACGGGGATCACCTGCTGCTGCTCTGGAACTACCAGGATGACGATAAGGATATGACCGTCAAGCTGGGAGAGGACAGCGCCTTTGGAGGCATCGGCCTGGATCCGGACAAAACCTATGAGATTTGGGATTTCTGGGACTGGCGTTATGTGGGACGGTTCCAGGGCTCCGACACCCTCGTGCAGCGGGTGCGCCGCAACGAGATGAAGACCCTGGCTGTCCGCGAAGTAAAGGACACCCCTTATCTTCTCTCCACCGACCGGCATGTGCTCCAGGGAACCCTGGATGCCCATGACGTCACCGCGCAGGGCAACACGGTTACCGGCGCCTTCGACGTGGTCGCGGGAGACCCCTACAAGGCGGTCATTGCTTTGGGGAATAACCGTTTGAAGGTAAAATCTCTGCGCACGGATCCGCAGATCAAGGCGGATTACGTGCTGGACACCTTCCACAACGTGGTAGAAATCACCCTGCAGTCGGACAAAAATGTCACCGCCTCCGTTACCCTCACTTTGGAGGAACGGGAGGCGGGAACGGACACACAGGCGCCCGGCGCACCTTCCGCGCTGCTGACCGCGGCGGATGAGCATGGAAACGTGACTTTGTCCTGGCAGCCGGCTTTTGACGATAGCGGCTATGTGGAATACGAGATTTTCCGGGGAAGCACATCTGACTTTGCTCCTTCCGCCGTTAACAAGCTGACCCAGACCGGCCATCTGAGCTATCTGGATCGGGAGGTACCCGCCGGCGTCCAGTACTACAAGGTGAGGGCGCTTGACGCGGCGGGAAACGCCGGAAAGATCATGTGCGTCAAGGCGGAGGTTCTGACGGCGACTATCCCGGTGAGCAAGCTGACGGCTACCGCCGGCTCCTACGAGGTCAGCGGCCACTATGACGGACCGGAGCAGGTGCTGGACGGGGATCCTAAGACTCTGTGGCACACGGCTTGGGGCGGCAGCGCCCAGAAAGACCGGTGGATCAACCTGCATCTCAGTGAGCCCATGGAGGTCAGCCAGCTGCAGTACCTCCCCCGGCAGGATTTGGACAACGGGGTCATTACCAGCTACGAAGTGCAGATCAGCAGCGACGGAGGAAAAACCTTCCGGAGCGTGGCCGAGGGCGTTTGGGAAATAACGGCGGACTGGAAAACGGCCGATTTCTCGGCGGAGAAGGTTACCGACGTGCGGCTGTACGCCAAGGCATCGAAAAACGGATTTGCCTCGGCAGCGGAAATCCGGCTTTACAACGAGCCGGTGCTGAACGGGCTTTCCCTGTCAGACACCGCCGTGACCATCTACCCGGGGCAGCCGTACCATCTGGCGGCCAACCTGTACCCATCGATCTTCACCGGCTCCGACGTGGTTTGGAGCAGCAGCGACGAGGCCGTGGCCAAGGTGGTTCCGGGCGAGGATCCCGCCCGGGCGGTGGTGACGGGCGTGGCCGTGGGGAAAGCCGAGATTACGGTGAAAACCGCGGACGGGGCCTTCAGCGGCGTCTGCACGGTCACGGTAACCAACGGCGGGAGCGACGTCCCGCCGCCGGAGGAACCCTCCAAGCCAGGCGGGGAGGAAAGCAGCGGCTCCTCCGCGGCCACCGGAGAGACGGGGACGGCCGCGGCAGCGTTGCCCCTGGCCGGTACGGCGGCGCTGCTTTTGACAGCTGCCAAAAAGAGAAAAACGCCTCTGCGATAATCGGCAGACAGGGAAACGCCGGCAGGCCCCGCCAAGGGGATGCCGGCGTTTTCTACGTTTGGAGCGGTATTTTCCCGCGGATTTCTCGCTGGACGGGATAACTGGGTCTTGCCGGGCGGCGGGGATTATGGTACACTGGTGTACAAGTTGAAAAGAAGGATGGTCGCACATGGCACAGAGAAAAGAACTGGCGAAGACCTACGAGCCGCAGGAGGTGGAGGACCGCATCTACCGCTTCTGGGAGGAGGGCGGGTATTTCCACGCCGAGGCGCATCCCGATAAGAAGCCCTATACCATTGTCATGCCGCCCCCCAACATCACGGGGCAGCTGCACATGGGCCACGCCCTGGACGAGACGCTGCAGGACATCCTCATCCGCTGGCGGCGGATGCAGGGGTATGAAGCGCTGTGGGTGCCGGGCACCGACCATGCCTCCATCGCCACCGAGGCGAAAATCGTGGAGGCCATGGCCAAGGAAGGGCTGACCAAGGAGGATCTGGGCCGGGACGGGTTCCTTGAGAGGGCCTGGGCCTGGAAGGAGACCTATGCCGGGCGGATTGAGCAGCAGCTCAAAAAGCTGGGCTCCTCCTGCGACTGGGAGCGGGAGCGGTTCACCCTGGACGAGGGCTGCTCGAAGGCGGTGCGGGAGGTGTTCGTCCGCCTGTACGAGAAGGGGCTGATTTACCGGGGAGAGCGGATCATCAACTGGTGCCCCCACTGCAAGACCTCCATTTCCGACGCGGAGGTGGAGTTCGAGGAAAAGGATGCGTTCTTCTACCATCTGCGGTACCCCATTGAGGGCACCGGGGAATATCTGGAGCTGGCCACCACCCGCCCGGAGACCATGCTGGGCGACACGGCGGTGGCCGTCCATCCGGACGACGAGCGGTACAAGGCCCTGGTGGGCAAAAACGTCATTCTGCCCCTGGTGAACAAGGCCATCCCGGTGGTGGCCGATACCTATGTGGAAATGGATTTTGGCACCGGCGTGGTGAAAATCACCCCCGCCCACGACCCCAACGACTTCGAGGTGGGGCTGCGGCACGGCCTGCCGGTCATCACCGTCACCACCGAGGACGGCCATATGAACGAGCTGGCCGGCAAGTACGCGGGCATGACCCTCATGGACTGCCGCAAGGCGGTGGTGAAGGACCTGGAGGATGGGGGCTACCTGGTCAAGACAGAGCCCCTCAAGCACAACGTAGGCAGCTGCTACCGCTGCCGCACGGTCATTGAGCCGCGGGTGTCCCAGCAGTGGTTCGTCAAGATGAAGCCGCTGGCCGAGCCGGCCATCGAGGCGGTGCGCTCCGGACGGACAAAATTCGTGCCCGAGCGGTTCGACAAGGTGTATTACAACTGGATGGAGAATATCCGGGACTGGTGTATTTCCCGCCAGCTGTGGTGGGGGCACCGGATTCCGGCGTGGTATTGCCCCGATTGCGGGGAAATCGTGGTCAGCCGGGAGGATCCCGCCGCCTGCCCGAAGTGCGGCTGCACCGCCCTGAAGCAGGACGAGGACACCCTGGACACCTGGTTCTCCTCGGCGCTGTGGCCCTTCTCCACCCTGGGCTGGCCGGACAAGACGCCGGAGCTGTCGTATTTTTACCCGACCAGCACCCTGGTGACGGGGTACGACATCATCTTCTTCTGGGTGGCGCGGATGATTTTCTCCGGCGTGGAGCACATGGGGGAGGCCCCCTTCGACACGGTGCTCATCCACGGGCTCATCCGGGACGCGCAGGGGCGCAAAATGTCCAAATCCCTGGGCAACGGGGTGGATCCCCTGGAGGTTATCGCCCAGTATGGGGCCGACGCGCTGCGCTTCATGCTGGCCACCGGCAACAGCCCGGGCAACGATATGCGCTTCACCACCGAAAAGGTGGAATCCTCCCGGAATTTCGCCAACAAGCTGTGGAACGCGGCCAGGTTTATCCTCATGAACCTGGGAGACGGCGACATCGAGCCGGGGCTGCCTGACACGCTGACCCTCGAGGACAAGTGGATTCTCTCGAAGTTCAACAGCCTGGCCCGGGCGGTGACCGACAATCTGGAGAAGTTCGAGCTGGGGCTGGCGGTGCAGAAGCTGTACGATTTCATCTGGGATCAGTTCTGCGACTGGTATATCGAGCTGTGCAAGGCCCGGCTCCAGGGGGAGAAAGCGGCCGACGCGAGGCGGGTGCTGGTGTTTGTCATGACCCGGACGCTCAGCCTGCTGCATCCCTTCATGCCCTTCGTCACCGAGGAAATCTGGCAGTCCCTGCCCCATGAAGGGGAGGCGCTCATCCGCGCGCCCTGGCCGGTGTACGACGAGGCGCTGGCTTTCCCGGCGGAGGAGAAGGAGATGGAGCGGGTGATGGATGCCATCCGCGCCATCCGCAACCGCCGCGCCGAGATGAACGTGCCGCCCTCCCGCAAGGCGGAGGTGTATGTGGAGACCGCCTTCGCGGATACCTTCCACACCGGTGCGCCCTTCATCCAGCGGCTGGCTTCGGCCTCGGCCGTGCGGGTGGGGGAGAGCTTCGAGGTGCCGGGTGCGGTGAAAATCGTCACCGCCGACGCCACCATCCAAATCCCCATGGACGAGCTGGTGGACAGGGCGGCGGAACTCGCCCGCCTGAGCAAGGAGCGGGAGTCGGTGCAAAAGCAGCTGGACGGCGCGCAGGCCCGGCTGAACAACCCGGCCTTCACCAGCAAAGCGCCGGAGGCCGTGGTGGCCACCGCCCGCGAGAACGCGGAGCGGCTGGCGGAAAAGCTGGCCCTCCTGGACCAGACTATCGAGAGCTATCGGTGAAGTAAAGCAAAAGGAATCCGCCCCGCTTGTACTAGCGGGGCGGATTCCTTTACATGGTGGCGTTGTGGCCTAGGTCTCTTACCAGCTGCTCCATTTCCTTTTTGGAATGGACGCTGTGGGTTTTCTCGATGACCGCGGCTTTCCCCTCCGGGGGCAGGGCGGTGAAGGCGTTCATGGCTTCCAGGTTCTTGGCCAGGGCCATGGACAGGCCCATGGGAACCTCGTCGCTGGCCAGCAGGTTTTTATCCATGAGGCGGCGCTCCTTTCGCTTGCGTATAATATAGGTATATATATAGAATACCCCGTGGCGGGGCGCGTATTCATCCGAACAGGGCCCGCAGGACCGGCAGCTGCCGCCGTGTGGCTTCATAGCCCGCCTCCATGCAGGCAGGCATCTCCCGGAAGGTCAACAGTCCCGCTTCCTCAGGCAGGGCGGGATGGAGCAGGAAGCGTTCTCCGGCGGCCATATGCTCCTTCAGACGGGTGCTCATGATGGTCAGGGAATGGGAGGCGATTTCAATGAGGTTGTCGTGCTCCGGCGGGTGGTACGCCTCCGCCACGTCCACGGCCAGCACCCGCCGCTCCCCGGCCGCCAGAAGAAGATCCACCGGCAGATTGTCGGCGACGCCGCCGTCGGTCAGGCAGAGCGATCCCCGCCGAACGGGGAAGAACACCGCCGGGAAGGCGGCGCTCGCCCGCGCCGCCTCGCACACCGGGCCGTCGACCCGCCAGGTGACGTGGGGCAGGGGACGCAGACCGGCCAGGGTGTTGGTATAGGCCACGGTGCCGCCGGTGCGCAGGTCGACGGACGGAAGGATCAGCCGGCGCTTCACGTCCCGCAGGGCCATGCCGCCGGTCTCCCGGCGCAGCAGCCTCTCCATCCGGCCGCCTTTAATGAGACCGGGCAGGGTGACGTGACGGCGGGTCAGCAGCTGAAAGGCGGCCCGCACAATCCCCAGAAAGGCCGGGTCGACCAGGCAGATCCGGCCCCGGGCGATATCCTCCACCAGCCGCCGCAGCCGCTCGGCGCCGAGGCCGCAGGCGTACAGCCCGGCCACCACGGCCCCCGCACTCGTGCCCGCCAGCGCCCCGGGAGGCAAACCGGCCTCCTCCAGCGCCAGCAGCACCCCCACATGGGCCGCACCCCGCGCACCCCCGCCCGACAGGGCCATCGCGTATCTCATCATCCGCCGCCTCCCCGTATATGGAATGCTTCTCTTTTCCAGTATATGGGCCGCGGCGGCGATTTAGGTAAGGGATAATGAAATCCAGTGATGGGGGCCACCAAGCAACCGCAGAGCTGCTGTGGCCGATTTATTCAGCGCTTACCTAGAGCAGGGAGGGCGCGGCGCTCAGCTGCGGCGGCCGGACACCTGCCGGGCGGCGGCTTCGGGGGAATGACCGCCCTCCCGGATACCCTCGCCGGTGACCACGCAGCGCAGGGTCTCCAGCACGATGCGCCCATCCAGCCCCAGTGACATCCGGCGCGCATAGTACGCGTCGTAGCGCGCCTTATGTTGGATGGACACGGTGTCCCGGCCCCGCACCTGGGCGAGGCCGGTGATGCCGGGACGCACCAGATCCGCCCCCAGGCGGCGCCGCCGGGCCAGCAGCTCGGTTTCGGTCAGCACCACGGGACGGGGGCCGATAAAGCTCATGTCCCCTTTGAGGATGTTCCACAGCTGGGGCAGCTCGTCCAGGCTGGTCCGGCGCAGAAAACGGCCCACCGGGGTGATGTACCGCCCGGCGTCGGCCAGATCGTTGGTGGCCACGTCCGGCGGGGCGGCGGCCCGCATGGAGCGGAATTTCAGCATGGTGAAGGGACGACTGTATAATCCTGCGCGTTTTTGCATAAAAATTATATCCCCCGGCGAATCCACCGCGATCGCCAGCATAATCAGAAGAAAAAGCGGCAATAACAATAGAAACAGCGCCAGCGAAATCAGTATATCGAGCAGCCGTTTCACGATTTGATACAGCAGATGGTCGTCCCCCTTTAGATACGAAAAATGACAACGAGATTAGTATATCCCCCGTTCAAAAATATAACAAGCGGAATAATGGATAATCGGCAAAAGTTTCTCGTTAATCAATAAGTCCAAAAGAAAAAAAGCGCTTTTTTGAGGCGAAAAAGATAAAATATTATATACACTGAACAAAATGTCTCCACGTGTTAAGATGACGTTAAACGGAATGCCAATATTGATTTTGATTACAAAAATGAAACTTGATTTTTGACGAATGGGATAGTATAATACGATAAGCGCAAGGGACGTCCTGCGCTGGTGGAAAAAAGACTTGCCTTCGTGTGGGAATACGATGCCGCTGCCGGACAGGTCATTGGAAGAAGCCGGCGCTTGAAGGAGGTAAATTTTATGCAGAAGATTCTGCTTTTAGATCGTTCGTATACAGAACGCGGACGCCGCAGAATGGGGTTTCTGCTCGTGAAGAGGACTTTTGACGTTCTTGCATCTTTTTGCATGCTGCTGGTGTTGCTGCCCCTCGGGCTGCTGGTGGCGCTGATTTGCGCACTGGACACCAAGAGCTCGCCGATTTTTTCGCAGGAGCGTATGGGGCGGGGGGACAAACCCTTCCGCATTTATAAATTCCGCACCATGAGCCCCCGGACCCCGGCCGACGTGGCCACCCACCAGCTGGTGGGGGCGGAGAATTACATTTCCCGCACCGGCCGTGTGCTGCGTAAGCTCAGCCTGGACGAACTGCCCCAGCTGTGGAACATCCTCAAGGGGGACATGAGCTTCGTGGGGCCGCGCCCCGTGGTGCTGACCGAAACCGATCTGCTTCGCCTGCGCAGCCGCAACGGCGCTTCCTCTGTCCGTCCGGGTCTGACCGGGCTGGCCCAGGTGAGCGGCCGTGACTGCGTGACCGTGCCGGAAAAGGCGCGGCTGGACGGGCAGTATGCCCGGTGCCAGAGCGCGGCGCTCGACTGCCGGATCCTCCTCAAGACGGTGGGTTACGTCCTGCATTCGAGCGGCGTGGTGGAAGGCGCTAACCCGGCGATCACCCACTGCAAAAAGGAACGCTCGGCCTGAAGGGCGGGGAAGCCCTGAAATTCATCTGAAAACAGCCTGCATGGAACGGCAGGCTGTTTTTTCGCGCAGTGATCTTACAAGAGAAAGGATACGATTTTCTTATGAGCGAAACCTGCAATCACGACTGCGAAAGCTGCCAGGCGGGGTGCCCCTCGGCCGGAGAGCCGCAGGATCCGCACGCCGCTCTCAACGAGTATAGCGCGGTGAAAAAGGTGGTGGCGGTCAGCAGCGGCAAAGGCGGCGTGGGCAAATCCTCCGTCACGGCCATGCTGGCGGTGCTGATGGCCCGCCGGGGCTACAAGGTGGGTGTGCTGGACGCCGACATCACCGGCCCCTCCATTCCCAAGGCCTTCGGCATTACCCGCAAGGCCAAGGGCACGGCCATGGGCATCATGCCGGAAGAAACCCACATGGGCATTAAGGTCATGTCCATCAACCTGCTGCTGGAGCATGAGGATCAGCCGGTGGTTTGGCGCGGTCCGGTGCTTTCCGGCGCGGTGACCCAGTTCTGGACCGACGTGGCCTGGGGCGAGCTGGATGTGCTGTTCATCGACATGCCGCCGGGAACCGGCGACGTGCCGCTGACGGTGTACCAGTCTATCCCGCTGGACGGGACGGTCATCGTCTCCACCCCCCAGTCCCTGGTGCAGATGGTGGTGGGCAAGGCCCACAAGATGGCGGGAATGCTGAACATCCCGGTGCTGGGCCTGGTGGAGAACATGAGCTACGCGCTCTGCCCCGACTGCGGGAAGAAGATCCCGCTGTTCGGCGAAGGGCTGGACGAGGCGGCGGCCCAGATGGGCGTGCCGGTGCTGGCCAAGCTGCCGCTGAACGCGGACATCGCCCGGCTGTGCGACAGCGGGGAGATCGAACGGGTGGTCTGCGAGGAAATGGACGGCGCGGCCGACGCGGTGGAAGCGCTGCTGAAATAATCGGAACAGGAAAAATCCCCCCGCCTTGTGCTAGGACGGGGGGATTGCCGCGTTCGGGGTGTCCGCGCAGGGCGGACGGGGGGCGGGGGGTTATACAGGGGGTAAAATGGATCGACGCGTCGGGGGCTGGTGCAGGCCTCCCAGACAAAGGGAGACTTCTGCCAGAAACCGCTGCCTCCTGTAAAGGTATCTGGCATGACAATTCAAGGTTCGCCTAAAAATGTGATGGATTTATGGGTGATATATACGAATATTTGTTACTGAAAGGGCATCGGGTTACACTCCGGTTACACCTCGGTAACACCCCTCAGCCCGCATGGCGGCAGGCTTTTTTATGATGTTGTAACTTGTAACCGGTTTCCTATAAAAGATGTAGAGACTAGTACTGGTACAGAAAAAAGAGGCTAGGAAAACATGTTGCGGAGCCGGTTACAGCCGAGAAAACCCGCGAAGCCGCTTGGCGCCTGGCTTTTTCCGTGTAACCGGCCATGTTACCGGGCCGGTTACAGGTAACGGCGGCGGCTTTCCGCCACCGGCCCGAGCAGCCGCACCCGTTCCAGCGCCTCCCCCTCGAACCGGCGGGGCGGATAGTACGGGTTGACGCTGCGCAGCTCCAGCCAGCCGGGGCCGTGGAACACCTGCTTGACCAGGCCTTCCTCCCCGTCCACCAGGGCCACGGCGTACCGGCCGCTGTCTACCGTGTCCTGCCGGCGGATAAGCACCAGATCTCCCTCGCACAGCACGGGGGCCATGCTGTCCCCGGTGACCCGCAGCCAGAAGAAGTCTTCCCCCTTGCCGAAGCGGGAAGCGTCGACCGGCTCGTAGCCGAGAATTTCCTCCTCGGCCACACCGCCCACGCCGCCGCGCACCGTGCCCAGGATAGGCACCGGGCGGGTACGGCTCTCAGCGGTGGGGAAGGCCGGCTCCTCCCGGCCCAGCAGCCAGGCGGGATCCACGTCGAAATGTTCGGCCAGCAGCCGCAGGGTGGGGTGGTTGATTTTGGAGGTGTCGCCCCGCTCCCAGCGCAGGACGGTGGATTTGTGCACCCCGGCCAGGGCCCCTATCTGGGCCAGGGTTTCCCGTGCGCCCAGGCGGCAGGCGCGCAGGCGTTTGGCCGCGAGGTTGTCGCTGTCCAGCGGATTCATGAGCATTCTCCTTTCGGCTGACGCTGCCGGCGGGCGGATCGTCTTACAGCAAGCGTTGAATCCATCAAGACTGGCGGCTTGGCGGGGAAATCCCCTGCGCCGACCACTGGATGGAATCCTTCCGGTTCTAGCATAGCATATTTCGCAACTTTTTCCAAGGGGAAAATAAAAAAGTTGCAAAATGCACTTGACAAATGCTGGGAAATGGTGTATCATAGAGTTAACAAAGCGATACGACGGAACTCGGGAGAGGCCCCTTTGGGGTGGGAATCTTCCGGGTTCTTTTTTTATGCTGCGGGCAAGGGTGCGTCCCACGCCGCTGGGCGCTTTGTATGAAGTTGCATAATGCAACTAAGAAAGGATGCGGGATGGATATGGAACAGCGGCGGGGCGGCGGGCTGGCCGGGGTGCGGGCCGCCGTGAGACGAGCGCGGGAGTACGCCGAGGAGCGGGGGCTGCCCCTGACGGTGGAACGGCTGGCGGCCGAGCTGCAGATGCGGCCGGAGGAGCTGCGGGCGGCGGCGGAGGGCGGGCCGGCCGGAGGCGTGAAGGACGAGAGGGCCCTGCGGGTTCTCCGCCGGGCCTACGGCGAGGCCATGGCGAGCGTGGTGGAGCACGCCTTATCCAAGGGAGGCGGGGCCTCCATGCATCAAGCGTATCTGAAAAATTACGGCGCGCTGGGCGGCGAGGGCGGCGAGGGCAAGGCCCCGGTCTGCTTCGTCGGCGGCGACCGGCTGGAGGAATGACAAATGGGATGGTATGCGCAAATGGAAAAGGAACAGGAATGGGACGCCATGGCCGGGGATGTGCGGATGATGAAGCTGCTCTACCGGCGCAGCCGGCTGCAGGATGCCCGGTGGAAGCCGTTTTTCAAGCGGCGGAACAGAGCGCTGGGCGAAAAGATACTGGCGCTGGCGCTCAAGCTCTGGAAAGTGCGGGGCTATGGCTGGAAGATGATCACGCCTCTCGACCAGGGCGGCATCGTGCAATGGGACGAAAAGGTGGGGACGTCGTGGACGATTTGATACGGGAGTATGAGCAAACGCTGGCCGCCCTGCTGGAGCGGCGGGAGGAGCTGAGCGGCCAGCGGCTGCTTTTCGAGAGGCGGCTGGCGGTGCTGGACGCGGAAATCGGGGAGGTGTCCGAGGTGCTGCGCGGCCTGCGGGGCTATGGGCGGTGAGGTGGATATCCCGGCGCTGGTGGGGGGCGGCTACGGCGCGTTCTGGAACTGCCGCAAGCGGTACCGGGCGGTCAAGGGGGGCAAGGCCTCCAAAAAATCCTGCACGGCGGCCCTATGGTACATCTATCACCTGATGCGGCTGCCGGGGGCCAACCTGCTGGTGGTGCGGGCGGTGCAGCGCACCCATCGGGACAGCACCTTCGCCCAGCTGCGGTGGGCCATCCGGCGGCTGGGGGTGGAGCATCTGTGGGGCGCGTCGCTCGAGCCGCTGATGCTCTGGTACAAGCCCACGGGGCAGCGGATTCTGTTCCGGGGGTTCGACAGCGCCGAGAAGCTGGCCTCCACCACGGTGGAGACGGGAACGCTTTGCTGGGTCTGGGTGGAGGAAGCGTACGAAATCGCCGCGGAGGAGGAATTCGACAAGCTGGATCTTTCGGCGCCCCGGGGCCGGGTGGAACCGCCCTTGTTCAAGCAGACCACCCTGACCTTCAACCCCTGGGACGGGCGGCACTGGCTGAAGGCCCGGTTCTTCGACCATCCAGGGGAGGACGTGCTGGCCATGACCACCGATTACCGGGGCAACGAGTTCCTGGACGAGACGGACCGGGCGGTGTTCGCGGCCATGAAGGCGCGGCAGCCCAGGCGGTACGCGGTGGCGGGGCTGGGAGAATGGGGCGTGACCGAGGGGCTGGTGTTCGAACGGTGGGAGGTGGCCCCCTTCGACGAGAGGGCGCTGCCAGCGGCTTACCGGCGGGTGTTCGGGCTGGACTATGGCTATGCCAACGACCCGACGGCATTTATCGCGGCGGCGGTCAGCCCGGCGGACAAGCGGCTGTACGTCTACGACGAGCATTACCAGGTGTGGATGCTCAACAGCGACATCGCGGCCATGCTGCGGGCCAAGGGGGCGGCCAAGGAGCGGATCCGGGCGGACAGCGCGGAGCCAAAATCCAACGAAGAGCTGCGGCGGCTGGGGATCACCCGGCTGCGGGCGGCGGTCAAGGGGCCGGATTCCATCCGCAGCGGCATCGCGCGGCTGCAGGAATACGACATGGTGATTCATCCCCGGTGCGTCCACACGGCGCGGGAGCTGGCGGGCTACGCCTGGGAGACCGGGCGGGACGGCCGGCCGAGCGGCCGCCCCATCGACAGCGGGAACCATCTGATGGACGCGCTGCGGTACGCCATGGCGGACGTGCCGGCGGTGGATCGCCAGCCGGGCCGGGTGGAGGCAGGGCGGCTGATCCGCCCGGAGGATGTGGCGGGAGGATGGGGATAAGGGGGGAGCCGCAGATAGACGCTGATTGGCGGGCGAGCCATGCTCGCCCCTACAAGGCAGCCGCTAGTTCTTTTTCACGCACGAAAAAGAAAGGGTGCGGGCGCCATATTGGCGAAATAAGAGCACGGGGTACTCCCCCGCACATCTTCGCCAAGCCCGATAGGGCATAACCGTACAGAACTCCCCCACGGCGGGCGAGCCATGCTCGCCCCTACAAGGCAGCCACGGGGTTCTGCGAACCGCACAGTTCGCTTGATAGGACTCACAACCATAAAAAGGAGGTACTCTCCCATGCTCGATATGATTCTCGGCCTGGCCGGGGCCGCGGTCGGCCTGCTGCTGTTCGCCGCGGGCCGCTATACGGCCCGCCTCGGCCCAATAGCGGCCAAACGCCGGGCGGCCATTTCCCGGGAAATCCCATCCCGGCGCCCGGAGGACGGGCCGCCGCGCCCCCTTCCGCCTCTGCCGAAGGAGGACTGGCGGGCGCTCTACAATTTTCTCCATTACGACGGCGGCGAGATGCCGCCTCCCGATGAGCAGACAGGAAAGGACGGATGAACCCCATGGATCCGCATAATCTCCCGGACAGCCTGTTCCGGGAATACCGGGCGGGCCTCCGCTACAAAAACGCCCTGGGCGGGCGGGGCATGGCCGAGCAGAACCGGATAAACGGCCGGTTCTATATCGGCGACCAGTGGCACGGCGCCCGCTGCGGCGAGAGCCGCCCCCTGGTGCGGCACAACATCATCAAGCGCATCGCCGACTACAAGATGGCGGTGGTGGGCGCGGCGCCGGTGGCGGTGGAATACACGGCGGAGGGCGTTCCCGCCACCGCCGCCACCCTCCGGGCGGTGGAACGCCTGCGGGACGCGGGGGCCGGAGGTAAGCCGACCGCCGCCGCCTCCCCGGAGGAGGAAGCGGCCCTGGTGGCCTCGGCGCTGTCCGATTACTTCCGCGTCACCGCCGAACGGGTGAATTTCACCGACCTGAAGGATCGGGTGCTGCGGGACGCCTACATCACCGGCACCGGCGTGCTGTACACCTATTGGGATGAGAGGATCCCCACCGGGCAGTACGCCGATTTCTCCCGCACCGCCCCTATCGGCGGGGACATCGCCTGCGAGGTACTGGACATCGACAGCGTTTTCTTCGGCGACCCGGCGGAGGAGGACGTGCAGGCCCAGCCCTATATCCTCATCGCCCAGCGGCGGGGCGTGGACGATCTGCGGCGGCAGGCCCGGCGGCGGGGCTGCCCCGACTGGCGGAACATCGTCCCCGACCGGGAGGGCCCCCTGCCCGAGGACGAGGACGCGCCCGGCGGCCGAAAGGCCACCCTGCTGACCCGCTTCTGGAAGGAGTGGGACGAGACGGGGGAGCGGTACACCATCATGGCGGCCCAGGTTTGCCGGGGCGTGGTGGTGCGCCCGCCCTGGAATTTGGGGGTGCGGCTGTACCCTCTGGCCGTCTTCCGCTGGGAGCGGGGGCGGGGCGGCGCGTACGGGGAAAGCGAAATCACCTACCTCATCCCCAACCAGATCGCCATCAACCGGATGATCACCGCCAGCGTCTGGGCCGTGATGATGATGGGCATGCCCATCATGGTGGTCAACGGCGACGTGGTGACCCAGCCCATCACCAACGACCCGGGCCAGGTGGTGCAGGTCTTCGGCACCGGGGAGGACGCGGACAAGGCCATCCGGTACGTCAGCCCGCCCGCCTTCTCCCCCCAGTTCGACCAGAACATCGCCTCTCTCATCGAGAACACCCTGGCCCAGGCGGGGGTCAACAACGCCGTGCTGGGGGATGTGCGCCCGGACAACACCTCCGCCATTGTGGCGGTGCGGGAAGCGGCCATCCTGCCCCTGCAGGTGGTGCAGAACCGCTTCTACGGCTTCTGCGAGGACGCGGCCCGGGTGTGGGCGGAGTTCTGGATCACCCAGTACGGCCGGCGGAGCCTGAAAATCCAGGACGAGCGGGGGACGTGGTATCTGCCCTTCGACGGGAACCGCTGGCGGGATTTGCTGCTGCATGTGCGGGTGGACGTGGGGGCCTCCACCCTGTTCAGCGAGAGCCGGGCGGTGCAGACCCTCGACAATCTGCTCGACCGGCAGGTCATCACCCCGGCGCAGTATCTCAGCCGTCTGCCCCGGGGCGCGGTGCCCAACCTGGCGGGCCTCATCCGGGAATTGAACAAGGAGAGTGACAGTCATGAAGCAGAGGATAGCGGATCCCGCCCCGCGGGAGAATCCGCCAATGGAAGAAACGACGCCGGCGGGGACGCCTGAACCGGACGGGACGGCTGCTCCGGCCGCCGCAGAAGCGGCGGATGGGAACGCCTCCCCCGCCCGGGACGAGGAATGGGAGCGGCTGCGGGCCGTTCTGCCGGAATGCCGGGAACCGGAGGATGTGCCGGAGCCGGCGCGGCGGCTGGCCGAGGAGGAAGGGCTTCCCCTGGCCGACGCTTATCTGCGGTTTTTGCATCGGGAGCGGCAGCGGGCCGACGAGGAGCGGGAACGGCAGCGGCAGGCGGCGGCGCGCTCCTCCGGCCCGCTGGCCGGCGAGCGGGCCGAACCGCAGCCGGAACAGGAGGCCTTCCGCCGGGCGTTTGAAAAGGCGCTGTGGTAGGAAGGGGGGCGGGGGTGCCCGCGATGAGATGGCCCTGTCGGAGGATGGGGTTCCCGCCAGCCCCTACGCAACAGGGGGAACGCGGGCGAGCACGGCTCGCCCCCACAAGGAAGCCGCTGATTTCTGCGCCTTCCCCCTCACGGCGGGCGCGTATACATATTTACCGGCCAACCGGCGGCGCTCTGCCGCCTGGCAATAACGACTGTAAAGGATGGATTTTCACATGAGTTTGCAACTGGACAACCTCGCGCGAAACATGACCGACGAGCTGGACAAGGCCGTGGCGGCCAAGCCAGTCACCGGCTTTTTCGCCGACAACCCCCTGCGCAGCAAGTTCGTGGGCGCCAAAACGGTGCTCATCCCCGAGATGGAGGTCTCCGGCCTGGGCGATTACGACCGGGACAACGGCTTTGTCAAGGGCACCATCGCCGTGTCGGCCCAGCCCCACGTGCTGGCCATGGACCGGGGACGCTCCTTCCAGCTGGATCGGGAGGACAACGACGAGACCGGCATCGCCGACCTGGCCGGTCAGGTGATGGGGGAGTTCGTGCGCACCCAGGTGGTGCCCGAAATGGATGCCTACATCCTCTCCAAGCTGGCCGCCCACGCCGTGAGCAAATCCCAGACCGTCACCGGTACCCCCGCCTCCCAGGCCTATAAGATGATGACCGACGCGGTGGGCAAGGTGCAGAACGCGGCGGGCTACGACGAGGAGCTGGTGGCCTTTGTCAACAGCGCCATGTGGACGGCCCTCCAGTCCACCGCCGAGCTCTCCCGGCAGCTGGTGGTAAGCGACTTCCGCAAGGGCGAGCTGAACACCCGGGTGCAGTCCCTCAACGGGGTGGCCGTCCTGCCGGTGCCGGACAACCGGATGAAATCGGGCTTCACCTTCTACGACGGGACGACCTCCGGTCAGGAAGAAGGCGGCTTTGTCCCCGCCGAGGGGGCCAAGAACATCGGGCTGCTGGTCATGCCCCGCCGGGCCGCCTCCCTGGTCAAAAAGACCGAGCAGGTGCGCGTCTTCGACCCCGCCCAGAACCTGGGGGCCGACGCCTGGAAATTCGACTACCGCCTGTACTACGACCTGTTTATCCGGAGCAGCCTGAGTGCGGCGGTATACGCCTATGTATATTAACGATTGATAAAATTAACAGAAGGGGGCCGCGGCGGAAAACTGCGGCCCCTTTTGCGGAAAGGGAGGCTTCACCTATGGCAACCGGACAAGAGGTTTTGAATCAGGCGCTGCTGCTGCTGGATTATACCGGCCGGTACGCGGGGGGACAGGCCGCCATGGCGCGCCGGGGGCTGGCGGCGGTCAACCAGGCGTACTGCGATCTATGGCACATCGAGGGGCGGGGCGCTTTCGTCCCGCTGAGGACGCTGGACGGCGTGCTCGAGCTGTCGGAACGGGCCTGCGCCGACATTCTGCCCTACGGCACGGCCATGTTCCTGGCCCAGTCGGAGGGGGACGGGGACAGCCAGCGGCTGTATGCCGCGCTGTACAACCAAAAGCGGGCCGGGGCGGCGGGGCGGCCCCTGAGGGTGCGGGACACCCTGTTCGGCTGGGAGGAGGACGACGGATGCGGTACGGTCAGATGAGCGCGGCGGCGGTCAAACGCCTGACGGTACCCCGCCTGGACGGCGGGCTGAACCAAAGCGGCGCGGCCCACCGCATCGCCGACAACCAGCTGGCGGACGGCGTTAACCTTTGGTGGCAGGAGGGGGCGCTGCGCACCCGGCCGGGGTTCCAGACGGGGCCGACACCCTGGCGGCCGGCCGGAGAAGGGGTGACCCGCCTGTTCAGCCGGGAGGACGGATCCGACCGGGAGATGGGGGAGCGGCAGCCCGTGCGCCGGTTTGTGGAGCGGCGCGGGCTGGCCGGCGGGGCCGCCTCCTACGTCGTGGGCACCTTGCGCGCCGACGGGACGGTGCGCACCAGCGGGGCGGTGACCCTGACGGGGCCGGACTCCGGCCCCTTTGCCAACGATCACGGCCTCGTGGTGGATTGGTGGGAGGCGCCGCTGGTCTTTTTCGGCTGCGGGAAGGTTTATCGCCTGGAGGCGGGGAGCCTGACCGACATCGGCGGGGAAATCCCCATACCTCGGCTGCTCATCGGCGGACGGGGCGTGCCCTCCCCCTCGTCGGAGCCGGTCATCCAGACCGGGGTGGGGGAGAGCCGCAACCTCCTGACCCCTAAGTTCCGGGCGGTGTACACCACCGATGGCAAATGCTCCGCCTTTTACCTGCCCCTTCAGGGGTTGGATAACGCGCCGGTGACCGCGGCGCTGACCCTGGCGGCGGGCACGGTGACCCACACCGTCCCGGCGGGGGCCTCGGCCGGCGGGCTGGGGGCGGACGGGTACCGGCTGCACCTCGACCGGGCCCGGGGCTGTGTGTGGTTCACCGACGCGGCGGGAAACGCGGCCATGCCCCCCTTCCGGCAGGCCAACAACCTGGACATCACCGCCTCCAAGGCCGATGAGACAGGGCGGGACCGGATATTCGGCATGACCTTTTCCACCTGGTTCGGCGGGGATCCCACCAACATGGGAGGCGGCACCCGGCTGTTCCTGGGCGGCAACCCCCGCTGCCCCGGCCGGGTGTACTGGAGCCAGTTCAACAAGCCCCTCTATTTCCCGGAATACAATTACAGCGTTGTGGGCCGGGAGGATGAGCTGGTGACCGCCTTCGGCCATCAAGGGGACAACCTGGTGCTGTTCAAGGAGCGGGAGGTATACGCGGTCAACTATGTCCAGCGGCCCCTGGACGCCGAGAAGATCACCGATTTGACTACCCTGGGGGCCTATTTTCCGGTGACCCAACTGCACAGCTCCATCGGCTGCGGCGCGCCGGGCACCGTCACCCTGTGCGGCGGACGGCTGGTTTGGGCCGACCGGGGGCGGGTGTATATGCTCTCGGGCGTGGACGCCTACAGCCGCGCCAACGTGCGCAAGCTGTCCGCCCCGGTGGAAAAGGCGCTGGCCGCGTTTGCCCCGGCGGATTGGCGGGAGGCGTCGGCGGGGGTGTATGCCGGGCGGTACGTCCTGCTGGTGGGCGGGTCGTTCTTCCTGCTGCCGGCGGAGGAGGGGGTGCTGCGCCGGCTGGCGGGGACGGCTGGGGAGACGGCGGCGCAGTCCCTGCTGAACTGGAGCCGCTGGGAGCCTCCCGAAGGAGCGCGGCCCCTGTGGCTGACCGCCCGGGAGGAGAGCGCGGCCCTGCTGGCCGAGGCGGTACTGCCGGGCGGCGCCGTCGCCCTGGGAATGTGCCTGGATGGGGACGACGACCGGGTGCCCCTGACGGTAGACGGGGAGACGGCCGAGCGGCCGGTGGCCTGGCTGGCGGCCACCAAGGCGTTCGACTGCGGCGCGCCCGATCGGAGAAAAGCGTTTCTTTCGGTGCGGGCGGGGCTGGCGGTGGACAATCTGCGCCCGGCTATGGCCGCCTACGTCACCGAGGATGGCGTCTGCCCCGATCCGGTGCTGCTCCCGCCCGAGGGCGGCTGGCTGCGGCGGATCCCCGGCGCGGCGCGGGCCCGGCGGCTGGGCCTGCGGCTGGAGGGCACCGGCACGGTGGAAATCGACGGCGTGACCTTGCTCTACCGGCTGCTGGGGTGAAAGGTTTTCACAGGCGGTTGCCGTTGGAGATAGACGGATGTAAGATGAAGGAGAAGACTATGGAACTGCTGTCGGATATATTTACCGCTTCGTTTCGCGGCGAATCCTCGCCTCGGCTTCCCCATAGGAGGATGATTGGATGAAAGAATACGATCGGGTTCGATTGCTTGTGGAAAAAGAGCGCTACGCGGAGGAAGGCGTTCACAAGGGGATGGACGGCTGGATCTGTTATGATCAAAAATGTGAGGGAACCTGGCTGGTTTGCTTTGATCAATACGGCGATCTGCCGAACATCGCCACCATTTCCGTCAAAGAGGAGGACATGGAGGTCATCGATTAGGAGGCCCACGGGGAATACAGGGACGGCATCATCCGCCCGTTGACTGGTAAGAAATAAACAAAGAGCCGGGGCGGCGGGGAGAATCCCGCTGTCCCGGCCCTTTTGCCGTTGTATGTTTTATTCGGCGAGAGGATTGCCCTGCGCGTCGGTCGTGATTTTACCGCACAGGATCATGATCCCTTCGATGAAGCCCCAGATACCGCCGATGCCGCAGGTGACCAGGGAAACGACGATGCGGATGATGCCCTTCTTGGTATCCCCCAGATAGAACTGGTGAACCCCCCAGGCGCCCAGGAAAATCCCGAGCAGACCCGCCGCCATTTTGCTTTTCTGATTCATGCAAATCCCTCCAACGAAAATATGCAAAATTCCCGGATGGAATTTTGTCGATAAAGAAAGCGGACAGGCCGCCGCACGGCCTGAATTCGCAAGCGCCTTTTATCCATTTTACTCAGAGCGAACCGAAAAAAGACGCGCGTTTCTTCGACAAAAATCGATCTGGCATTAGCATAGCATATCTATTTTCTGGCTGTCAAGTAAACGATGCTAATTTTTCTCATAAAATTTTTATGCGTTTTTATTTTATAATGGAACCCGCCGGCCCCGATGAGAGGGTCGGCGGGTTTCGTCGATGCCGTTTGCTAGAACGCGGCGGTCAGTTCTAGCAAACAAACCGTATGGTTCTCCAGGCGAATCGTTTGCGCCACATCCTCGCCGTGGTAGATTTCGATACGCTCCAGCTCCAGATCCCGGTCATGGTTCAGCAGATACAGCTCGGCCTTGATGGGCCTGGCCGGATGGAGCTTTTTCATGTCCACGGTATAATAATCGCTTTCGCCGCCGTAGTTGCTGATCAATATCCCGCTCTTTTTCTCCCCAGCGGCCGCCAAGACGTACAGGCCCTCTCCCCGCGCCTGGGTTTCGACTATCCGGCCGCCGAGCCGGTACAGCCGGCCGTACGCGCGAAAGGCGTGATAGGTTTTTTGCGGCACCGCATAGCGGTCGAACAGGCCGCAATAGCGCAGCTTGGGCTGCCCGTCATAATAGGTGGCGATATCCACCGGAAGCCGGTTCATTTCTATCATCGAGGCCGCCGCGAAGGACGCGCCGATCTCACTTTGCGCCGTTTCAAACAGGCTTTTCGCCACCAGACCCCGCCCGGCGTCGCGGATGGCCCTCCACAGCTCCAGGTCCGGCATGTCGTCAGAGCCGAAATAATTCCATTCGTCAAAAATCCGCTCCACATGGGACAGCCCGTATTTGGCAAGCAGCCGGTCGATGGCCGTCACATAGCTTTCCAATTGCTCCATTCGCCGGTAATACAAATGGAAGGAAAAGAAGTCGAGGGGAATCGCTTCCCGCGCGCACTGCCGGAAAAAGTCCTCCGCAAAGTCCAGGACGCCGGCGAGCGCGCAGCCGCCCACCTTCAGCGACGGATCCAGCGCCTTGATGCCGGCGGCCGCGGTTTTGTACAGATCCCGGTATTGCTGCGCCGTTCCGCCGTCCCACATTTCATTGCCCAGATCCGGCTCGTTCCAGATTTCCCAGTAGGAAATGCCCAGCGTAAAGCCACCGGCCCAGCCCTCGTTATAATGCCGGATAATGTTCACGCAGATTCGCGTCCACTTTTCAAAGTCCTTGGGCGGCCGCGCGTACCGCTTGAAAATGCTGTGATCAATGCTTTCTCCCAGGCGATAAATCGGTTTCGCCCCCAGCCGGTCGATGGCCAGCAGCAATTGATCCGTATGCTCAAAAAAGTAATTGGCCGGATCGGATTCGTCCGCGTCGAAATTCGGAAAAATCCTGGAGATGTCCACCAGCGTCCGGCTGGTGGGTGTGTCCGTGTCGTGCAGCCGAATGAAAGGGATGCCGATTTCCTCATAAAAGGCGGAGGTATCGATTAAGCCGGATTCGCTCAGCGGCCCGTTGCATATGCCGTGCACGGGCTTGACCGCCTGTCCGCTCTGTCTGTCGAAGCGAACGGTTATGGTTTTCATGTGGCCCATCTCCTTTGCGCGCATTTCCCGCCCGGCGGAACGGTCGGGTAATTATCCTAATTATAGGGCGCTTACGCCAAAGGATCCACAGGGCTTTTTGCTGATAGTATGGATTTGTTGCTCTTCAGCTTTTGCCGGGGTATACCCGGTAGGTGTCCGCGTCGAAATCCACCTCGATGGCGGTGCCGTCGGAATAGGTGGCGCGCTGCCGGCGGAAGTTTCCTGACAAAAACTCGTGCCGGATCATCCGCTCGAAAGCCAGCGAACGGCTCAGCTCGCACAGCGCGGTGCATTCCGCGATCTCCTCCTCGCCGGCGTCGATGGACAGATAGGCGGGGTTGGCGTTGAGGGCGGCATGGGTGGAATAGCGGTCGTTGTTCGGGATGCCCCAGCTGCCCAGGGAGGCCTGGAAGCTGTTCCAGTGCACCAGCACCGCGTCGTGGTACACCAGGTTGAACAGCGGCACGGGGATGCCGTTGCCGATACCGTTCCACAGGCTGGGGGACAGGGAATAGGGGGCGTGGGACACCGTGTCCAGCCAGGGCAGGAAACAATCCATCGGCTCGTCCGAGCCGACGGCCAGCCCGTGGCTGCGGGCCAGGGCGAAGGCGGCCCGCCGCGCCTCGATGCATTCCCGCTTGCTCATGGGGTGCAGCGGGTTGAAGCATTCGTCCACCGCCCCGCCGGAGAAGGAGCCGAGATGGATGCCGTCGAAGGCGATGCCGCTGTCCTGAAAGCGCTTCAGGTTCCGTTCCAGGTAGTCAGAGGCCTGGGTGGCGCACAGCAGGGACTGCCGCCCTCCCTGCCACAGGCTGAGGACGGGGAGATTCCCCTGCCGGTCAAACACCGCCTGCTCCTGGCGGAAGCTGGGGGCGTTAAAATAGAAATCCCGGTACTGGTCGTGGATGTCGAAGGGCAGCCCGTGCTCCCGGCATAGCGCCGCGAACCGCCGCATCCCCTCTTCGCCCCCGATGGCCTCGTTGATGGGGAACAAATCGGGATGCCCGTTGTCGTAGCCCCGGTTGCCGCAGCCGTCCAGGTGGACGGTGAAGCCGGCGGCCCCCTTTTCCAATAGGGCCTCGATCTGCTTCCAGCGGTATTCGAAGGAGTAGAAATATTCGTTCATCTGGGGCAGCCGGCGGCGGTACATGGGGGAGAGCTTATCCACCGAGACGAAAAGAAAATCGTGCACCACCGGCTTGCCGATCCGGGCGGCCAGGGAGGGGGTGCGGGCGATTTTCTCCCGCAGGGTCAGCAACTCCCCCCGCCGCTCCACGATCCGGCGGTAGTTCAGACACATGGCGTTGTAATCGCCGCCGCGGAAGAAGTAGAACCGGCATTTCCGCCGGTAGGCCATCCGGCCCAGGGAGGGGTACCAGGCGCTGCACACCGCCGTTTCCCCGCCCGGCTCGTGCTGCAGGGCATAGCCGCCGTCCCAAGGGGTTTCGCACACGCACTGGCAGGCCCCGCCGCCGTACGCCTGCCCCCACCAGGGCATGTACCCGTCGGACTCGAAATACCGCCCGTCGCTGTAGGTCTTAACGGTATTTTTCCACTTGGCGGGGATGAGGGTGCCCTGCATCATGGGCAGGACGGTGTATGCCTCCCCGTCCTCGCAGTCGAAATCCAGCGGCTGGGGGAAGCAGACGCGGCGCACGGCGCCCGCCTCGTCCCCGGTGATTTCCAGTTCGCATTCCAGCGAGCCCTCGTCCCCCCGCAGGCGGTAGACTGTTTCGACACATAGAGGCAGCTTTGTTCCGCCGCAGTAAAAATCGGCGTACCGGGCGCGCAGGCAGCCCCCCGTTTCCTCCGCGTATTCCCGTATAAGGACGGAGCGGGCCATGTCGAAGGGAATGGTCTGTACAGCGCCGTCCACCTCCGCCTCCAGAAACGGCGGCCGCTCGGATGAAAAGGCGTACACCACGTCCCGGTGGGTCACCCGCAGGATGCACCGCCGGGGGTCAAGCTCGGCGAAAAACGTCTCGCCCGCCTGCAGATAATAGGGGGTATCCATATCGTCAGGCCCCTCCCTTTTTCAAAGATTTCTCATACTCCGACGGCGTCATGCCGGCCACGCTCTTGAACATGCGGGAAAAATAGTGGATGGAGGAAAAGCCCAGCCGTTCGGCGATTTCCGTGAAATTGTACCGGCCGGAAGCGATGAGCCGGCGCGCCTCCTCGATTTTCATCTCGTTGAAATGGGCGATGATGCTTTTCCCCGTCTTCCGCTTGTACAGGCTGCTCAGGTAGCTTTTGGACAGGTTGAGCCGCTGACAGATGTCCTCAATGCTCACGCTGTCGCACAGGTGGCGGCGCAGCTCCTCGTTGGTGCGGGCGACCAGCTGGCTGCGGGAAACCGGGGCCGCGTCCTGTGCCTCGGGGCACTGCTCCAGCAGCTCCAGCAGGAACAGCTCGATCTTGGCCTGCAGGATCTGCTTGACGGAAACGGTGGTGTCCTTGTCCACCGAGTCGGTGTACTGGCGGGAATCCGCCGTGATGTTGAAGATATCGTCGGCGTAGTCGATGATGTCCCCCAGCGCCTGAAAGCCGGAGGGGGACAGGGCGGTTTGCAGGCGGCCGAGCCGCTCGAGCCCCTTGCCGTCCAGCTCCAGCGCCATGGTGAACACCCGGGTGGGCGTCTGCCCCGTGACGCGGATGCTGTGGGGCCACTCGGCGCTCAGCAGCAGGATGTCCCCGCCCCTCAGCACGGCGGTCTCCGCGCCGATGCGGATGTGCAGCTCCCCCTGTATCACATCATACAAGGTCCAGCAGTTGGTGGTGTTGTCCTCCAGCACAAAGGGGGAGTCGTACTGATCCAGGCGCATGTACGCGATGCTGTTGACCTGGATGTCCTTGTCGAAAACCAGCTTGTTGAAAGAACTCACGGATGCGGCCACCTCCTAATAAAACGATTATGCAAATCTTCCATTGGGGAAAATGCGGAAATGCCTAAAATAAGCGCGCGGATCGCCGCAGGCTTATGGCAGGATAACTGGGTAGCCGCCGCGCTTATCGGCGGAGCACGGATGACAAAGTAGGAAAAGATAAATCTAACCATAGAATACCAAAGAATACCGGCCGTGTCAATCGAAGAAACTCGATAACAGTTGGTATGTACTGGCAATTAAAATAGAAATATCTCGGGCACCTTGCTATATTTCGCATGGATGTTCCAGTTTTTCCAAACGAATGTGCAAAAATAAGATAAAATCGTGTAAATACTTTTTTATAAATCCTCACTATAATGGAAGTGCAAAAGGAAGCACGCCGCAAGTTTTGGGGAGGGGGATCCCCCCCTGTGAGGAAAGGAAGAGACGACTATGTGGAGATCCGTACGCATCCGCTGGCTGAGCGCCTGCGCTGCGGCCGCCCTGCTGGCGGTCGGCCTGGGCGGCTGCCATCCCGGCCAGACCCCCGCGAGCAGCGATTCCTCCGTGGTGACGGACTATCCGCCCGTGAGCACGCCGACCACCGAGCCCTCTGGATCCGCCACGACGACGGAATCCACCGGCCCGGAGGATACCGGTCCGGGCGGCAGCCGGTTGGTGACCGTCACCCGCCGGGTGTCGGACACCTCGGTGGTTCCCGGCACCCCCGGCACGCCGGACGTTTACAACCCGGTGTACACCCTGCAGAAGGGGGACTTCTGCCTGATTAAGAAGGGGGAGGTCAAATCCACCATCGTCGTGTCGGAGGACGCCGGCCCCAACGTGACGGCGGCGGCCAACGACCTGGCGGCCAACCTGCAGAAAATGACCGGCAAGACCTTCCCGATCAAGAGCGACAAGGAGACGGTGGCGGGCAACAAAATCCTGGTGGGCAAAAGCCGGTACACCGCCGCCGCGGGGGTGGATATCCCCTCCCAGTATCCCGGCAAGGAGCTGTTCCGGGTGGTGGCGGGGGCCAACCTGCTGATTCTCGCCGGCAACGACGCCGGGATATACAAGGGATCCCAGTTTGCCGTGACCTATTTTCTGGAATCCCTCGGCTTCGGCTGGTTCGGCACCGATGACCTGTGGACGGTGATGCCCAAGGGGGACACCATTTACGCCACCTCCTGCGACATCACGTCCCAGGCCAGCTTCTCCTCCCGGTACACCCGCCTGAGCGCCGCCGAGCCTCAGCTGACGAGCCGCTGGTTTGTCGGCGGGGAACTCACCCAAACGGATCACTCCCTGCCCAACCTGGTGTCCCCCGACCTGTACGGGGAGCATCCCGAATACTTCGGCTACTCAAAAGGAACGCGGGATCCCAGCGGCAAGCGCTGGTGGCAGCCCTGCCTGTCCAACCCCGAGGTGCAGCAGCTGGTGGCGGACCAGATCATCGATTTCTTTAAGACCAACCCCAATTACACGGTGGCCTCCATCGGGCAGAACGACGGCAACGGCGACCCTGCCAGCGAGGATTACGCCAACTGGTGCGAGTGCGACGACTGCAAGAAATTTGCGACTGACTTCACCCAGGCCATGATGAAGTTCGCCAACATCATCGGTCAAAAGATTGAAAAGCAGTGCCCCGGCAAATCCATCATGTTCTACGGCTATTTCCCCACCTTCACCGCGCCGAATACGACGGCCCTGAAGGCGGAGGATAACGTGGTGATGATGCTGTGCAAGGAGGGCGGGCTGACCCGCTTCATCCGCAACGGCAACCTGTTCAACGCCGCCATCGGTCAGCCGCAGTTCAAGGACAATTACCAGGCTTGGAAGGATCTGGGCTACCAGATGGCCATTTACGAGTGGAACTGCCCCGGCGCGGCCAGCGACAAGTGGAAGGACATGTTCTGGATCCAGGGCGAAGTGTTCCTCGATAATCTGAAATGGCTCAAGCAGAACGGCACGCAGTATCTGTGCATGGACCAGGGCCCCAACCCGGCCTACGAGCGGGCGGACGGCTATATGGACATCCGCTGGCCCCTGTGGTACGTGTCGGCCAAGGGCATGTGGGACTGCAATCTCAGCTTCGAGGACATCCTGATGCCGGCCTGCAAAAAGCTGTTCGGCCCCGCCGCCGCGGACATGTACGCCTTCTATAAGGCGCTGAACGACGCCAACAAAAACTGCACGGCCCCCAACTACTATTGGGCGCTGCCCGAGCCGGAGCAGGTCTATACCGCCCAGTGGCTCGCCAAGGCGGACGCCGCCATGGACAGGGCGCTGGACGCGGCCGCCAAGGCCGGCGGGGACGTGTTCAAACGGGTGGAAAACCAGTCGGCCAATTGGGAAGTTACCAAACAATATACCTAGTAAGCGAGGAGAAGCACATATATGGAAGGCAATCGGATACGGCTGGCCAGCGATTTCTACATCACGCGGGACGGGACGCCCGCCGCGAGTATCGTGGTGCGCACCGGCGCGCCGGACAAGGTGATGGAGGCGGCCCGCGATTTGCAGGACATTATACGCCGGATGAGCGGGGCGGAGCTTCCCATCTGCGACGACGCCTTCCGGGTGGAGGGCAATAAAATCCTGCTGGGCCCCAGCGGCTACACCCGGATACATAACGTCGTCTTTCCCGAACAGAAAGGGGAATGGTGCCTGCTGCGCCGCCGGGAGGACACCCTGGTGCTGGCGGGCAACGACGAGGGCTGCTATACCGGCACCCAGTTCGCCGTAACCATGCTGCTCGAGCGGCTGGGCTGCGGCTGGTTCGGGCCGGAGGAGCTGTGGCAGGTGATCCCGCAGAAGAAGACCCTCACGGTGGGGTATCTGGACATCCTGCACACCCCGCAGTTTTCCTGCCGGCGCACCCGGGTGCTGGAGAAAAACCCGGACATCGGCCGCCGCTGGTATCAGGGGGGCGACAAATCCCTCATCGAGCACGCCTACAGCATCCTGTTCCCCCGGGAGCAGTATTTCGAGGCGCATCCCGACTGGTATTGCATGCATGGCGGCGTGCGGGATCCCTACAACAACCGGAGCATCCACCTGGAATCCTGGCAGATGTGCTATTCCAACCCGGAACTGGCGCAGGCCACGGCGGACAAGGTGATCGCCTTCTTCGACGCGCATCCCGATTACGCCAGCTATTCCCTGGCCGCCAACGACGGGATGTACGAGGGCTTCTGCGAATGCGAGGAATGCCAGAAATGGGGGATGCCCGGCGAGGTGATGATGGAATTCGTCAATCGGGTGGCCCGGCTGACAGCGGCGAAGTACCCGGACAAAACCCTGTATTTCTTCGTCTATTTCCCCACCTTCGATCCCCCCAACCGCTTCATTCAGGCCGAGCCCAACGTGCAGCTCATGTTCTGCAAGGAATCCTGCATGTATCACCCGGTGGACAAGGGGCCGGATTGCGGGTATCATGAGGATTACGAGTTCGAGTTTCGCTATACCCAGTACCCCCGTCCCTGGCGGCAGACCATGGAGAAATGGCTGGAAATGACGGGCCTTAGCTCCTTCTGCATCTGGGAATGGTACTGCCCGGCGGCCTGCGTCACCTCCTGGGAGCATCTGCCCTGGGTGCAGGGGGACGTGGCCACCCGCAACCAGCGCTTCTGGCACGACAAGGGCGCCACCTTCGTGTTCTATGACCAGGGGCCCAACGATTACTACCACGACACCGAGAAGAGCTATCCCCTGCGCTGGCCCCTGTGGTACGTGGTCTCCAAGGGGATGTGGGATAAGGACCTGACCGGCACCGACATTCTCACCGACGCCTGCAAAAAGCTGTTCGAACAGGCCGCCGACGTGATGCTGTCCTACTACCTGGCCCTGGCGGACATCAGCCGGGACTGCCACGCCAAGAACATCGCCTGGCAGAGCGCCGAGCCCTATGAGTTCTACACCCCGGCGGCCATCGAGCGGGTGGATCGCATCCTGGCGCGCGCCGCGCAGCTGCTCGACGAGGTCAGCGGGCCGGTGCGGGCCCGCATGGAAAACCAGATGGCCCTGTGGGAAGCCTGCAAACGGCAGGTGGAAGCCTCCTACAGCGGCTCGGCCTATCAGCCCATCTATTGACACGCTGCCAATCCGCTTGAACGAAAGGAATGAGTCGTTTGAAAGCCATGAAGATACAGCGAGCAATTGCGGCGGGGCTCACGGCCCTGCTGTGCGTCTGCCTGCTCGGCTCCTGCAAGGAAGGCGGCGGCCCTGCCAGCGATCCTTCCGTCGCCGAGGCCAGCCGGGTGCCCGATATTTTCGAGGACGGCCTGTTCGGGGACGACGAGGCGACGGCCAGCGGCCCGCAGGCAAGCGGCGGCCAGGCCGACACTCCCTCCGGCGGCGGGCAGACCCATACCGCCAGCAGCGGCAGCCAGACCAGCAGCAAGCCGCAGGCCGGCGACACCTCCAGCCGCCCCACCAATTCCGGCACCCAGAACCTGGTGGGCAACACCTACACCAGCGGCTTCCCCATCGTCAAGGACAAGGTGACCCTGAAAATCCTGACCTACAGCCGTCCGGCCCACGCCAAGGACTGGGACAGCATGTATTTCTCCAAGAAGTACGAGGAGAAAACCAACATCCATATCGACTGGAGCGTCGTGCCCCAAAGCTCGATTCTCGAGCAGACCAAGATCATGCTGCAAACCCAGAGCTATCCGGACATCCTCATCGTCCCGGCCGGCGTGCTTTACGATTCCGACGTGTACACCTACGGCACCCAGAACGTCCTGTGGGACAGCAGCCAGTCCTTGAAAACCTACGCCCCCAATCTATACGATCTGATGAAAAACGACAAAACCATCCGGATGTCCGTGCAGCAGCAGAACGGTTCGATCTACTCCCTGCCCTACATCAACTACGACTATCCCGGCGCGCCCGGCCACGCCTGGACCATCAACAAAAAATGGCTGGATAAGCTGGGGCTGTCCATCCCCAAAACCACCGAGGAGCTCGAGCGGGTGCTGCTGGCCTTTAAGAACAACGATCCCGACGGCGATGGCATCCAGAACCAGGTTCCCTTCATGACCTTCTGCCATCTGCCGGAAATGTTCGGCCCCTGGGGCCTGTATTTCGACTGGGCCAACAACGTCACCATGGACAACAACGGCAAGGCGCAGTTCGTCTTCACCCAGAACGAGATGCGGGAGGCTGTGCTTTACTGGAAAAACCTCAAGAAGCAGAACCTGCTGGACATCCCCTGGACGGAGCGCTCCAGCACCGAAATGGCTCAGATTATCAACGGCGGCAAGGTGGGGATGTTCCTCTGGGGCGACCCGTACACCAGCGTGAATCCCGACGTGCTGAAAAACTACGTGGTCATCGACGTGCCGAAAGCCTCCACTGGGGTGGGCGCCAACTACACCCCCGGCGTCATGCGGCACAATGCCAACGTCCAGGGCAACAGCACCTTCATCTTCAACACCTGCAAGAACAAGGAAGCGGCCCTGCGCTGGATGGACTATTTCTATTCCTACGAGGGCAACGCCTTCAAGACCTATTTGGACGTGGACTATAAATATCTGAAAAAGACCAGCGGCGGCAAGGTGTACGTGGATGTGCCCGAAGGGGGCAACACCCTCAACGACACCCCCGGATCCGTGCTGCCCGGCATCTACGACGCGTATTTCTCCACCAGCTATTTCGCCCCCAACCCCAACCAGACGGAGAAATCCAAGCTGGCCTCCTCCTGGTCGCAGACGGTGGTGAGCACCTACAAAAAGCAGGTGCCTAAGTACATCTGGCCGGACATTACCTTCACCGCCTCCGAAATCAAAACCATTAAGAGATACGAGCAGTACCTCAATTTTGATACCTGCTGGTACACGGTGCGGCGGATGATCGAAAGCGGATCCGACGTGGTGGATCCCTCCACCGGCTGGAACACCTGGGTGTCCAGCAAAACCAAGGCAGGCCTGGACGAATATCTGGCGGTTCACCAGAAGGCCTACGACCGCGCGTCCAAATAGCCTGCAGCCGACATTTCCGAAGAAAGGAATGGGCAAACGCATGAAAGAGAGGTTTGGAAGGACAGGAGGCCGGCTGCTGGCATTGCTGCTGGCGGCCGCGGTGACCGTCTCCCTGGCGGTTCCCGGCGCCCTGGGGGCGCTGGCCGGGGAGACCGGCCCCAACCGGATTCTGTACGACGGCTCCACCGTCGAGGGGATCCACCGCATGGGCGGTATGGACGTCGAGTATGCCGTGCGCGAGGGCGCCGGGTATTACGGAGACGCCCTGGCCATCAACCCCACCAAAATGCTGGGCAGCGGCTGGGCCGCCCTGCCCCTGTCCGGGGCGGGGGAGCTGGATTTCGCCGCCGCCAAGGGCATCGCCATGTATGTAAAGATCCCCGCGGTCACCCAGACCAATTTCTCCATCCGGTTAATCGACGAGGGCTGGAGCACCTGGGCTGAAATCGGGAACAGCGCGGAGCTGACCTATGTCTCCCTGGACGGGACGGTGCAGACCAAGACGCAGGAGCCGCCCTTCGACGGCATGCCTGGCTTCGAGGGCTTCGTGTTCATCCCCTACGAGGCGCTCTCCGCCGGCAGCACCCCCGGCCGCGCCATCACCGAGCACATGGCAGCGGACGGCTGGAACATCGAGTTCGGGTATTATAAGCGCAACGCCGATGAAATCGGCCCCGATTACCTGTACGACTGCATCGGCTTTTACTCCGATATTGACGCGTATATTGCGCTGGCCCGCGATCAAATCCCGGGCCCCAACCAAATCCTGTACGACGGCTCCACCGTCGAAGGGATCCACCGCATGGGCGGTATGGACGTCGAATACGCCGTGCGTAAGGGCGCCGGGGCTTACGGCGACGCCCTGGCCATCAACCCCACCAAAATGCTGGGCAGCGGCTGGGCCGCCCTGCCCCTGTCCGGGGCGGGAGAGCTGGATTTCGCCGCCGCTAAGGGCATCGCCATGTATGTGAAGATCCCTCAAGTCACCCAGACCAATTTCTCCATCCGGTTAATCGACGAGGGCTGGAGCACCTGGGCCGAAATCGGGAACAGCGCAGAGCTGACCTACGTCTCCCTGGACGGGACGGTGCAGACCAAGACGCAGGAACCGCCCTTTGCCGATATGCAGGGCTTCGAGGGCTTCGTGTTCATCCCCTATGAGGCGCTCTCCGCCGGCAGCACCCCCGGCCGCGCCATCACCGAGCACATGCAGGCCGATGGCTGGAACATCGAGTTCGGGTATTATAAGCGCAACGCCGATGAAATCGGCCCCGATTACCTGTACGACTGCATCGGCTTCTATTCCGACATCGACGCCTATATCGCCGCCGCCGACGCGGCCAACGACCGCACCAACCCCGTTCTGTACGACGGCGCGAGCGTCAAGGGCATCGCCCATAAGGGCGGCGCCGACGTGTCCTGGTCGGTGGTGAAGGACGCGTCCTCCCACGGCAGCGCCCTGGCCATCAACCCCACCAAAACGATGGGCAGCGGCTGGGCCGCCCTGTCCCTGGCCGGTGCCGCGGGCGTGGATTTCTCCGCCCTGTCCGGTATCGCCATGTATGTGAAAATTCCGGACGTCACCCAGACCAATTTCATGATCCGCCTCATTGACGACGGCTGGACCACCTGGGCAGAGGTGGGGGACAGCGCGGAGCTGACCTACGTCTCCCTGGATGGGACGGTGGAAACGAAAACGCAGGCCCCGCCCTTTGCCGATATGCAGGGCTTCGAGGGCTTCGTGTTCATCCCCTATGAATCCCTGACCGCCGGCAGCACCCCCGGCCGCGCCATCACCGAGCATATGCAGGCCGCGGGCTGGAACATCGAAATCGGCTACTACAAACGCAACGAGGACGAAATCGGCCCCAACTACCTGTATGACAACATCGGCCTTTATACCGATATCGAGGGCTATATCGCCGCGGCGGGCCGGGTGGTGGAGCATCCGGACGAGGAGCCGGACGATCCGGGCTTCGAGGGCGGCGAATGGGTCGCCAACGCCGGCGATCCCGCCGGCATCACCGTCGGCCACGGGGAGGATATCGCCGTCAAACAGGCCGCGGCCGTCTCCAAGTACGGCAAGGGCGTGGCCATCAACCCCACCAAGGTGGAGGGGGGCGGCTGGGCCGCCGTGGCGGTCAACAAGCCGGAGGGCTTCGACTTCCGGGGCACCAAAGGGGTCGTGACCTATGTCCGCTTCCCCGAAGGCGTGACCGCCACCAACCTGACCATCCGCCTGATCAAGAACGACTGGAGCGCCTGGTATGAGGTGGGCACCGGCATCACGGTGACCCTCGTGGACAAAAACGGGGTCAAAACCGAGAAGGGGCAGACCCTGCCCTTCGAGAACCTCCAGGGCTACGAGGGCTATGTGTTCATCCCCTATGAGGCGCTGTATGCCGGCAGCAGCCCCACGGTAGACACCGCCGCCCTCAACGACTGGACCGACTGGTCCATCGAGATCGGGTATTACAAGCGCAACGCCGACGAGATCGGCCCCGACTATATCTTCTACAGCTTCGGCTTCTACACCGATGTGGACGCCTACGTCGCGGCCATGGACGCCCGTCACCCCAACTTTGTGGCCAATACCGGCACCATGGACGGCGTGCGCATCACCGGCGGATCCACCACCGAGCCCGACAAGGATATCGCCGTGGAGGTGCGGGAGGACGCCACCCAGTTCGGCGACGCGCTGTCCATCTATCCCAAGAAAACCTACAGCGGCAACCTCGCGGCCATCCCCGTCCATAAGCCGGAGGGCTTTGATTTCAGCAAGACCAAGGGCCTGGCCGTGTACATCAAATTTCCCACCACGGCCATGGCCACCAACCTGAGCATCCGCCTGATCAAGGACGACTGGTCCCAGTGGTTTGAGATCGGCACCAGCGTGACCCTGACCACCCTGTCGGTGATGGGGGAGAAGAAGTCGGTCAGCCAGTTCCTGCCCTTCGAGGATATGCAGGGCTTCGAGGGCTTTGTGTTCATCCCCTACGAGGCCCTGTACGCCGGCAGCCCGGGCCAGGTGGATTTTGACCTGCTCAACTCCTGGGAGGATTGGTCCATCGAAATCGGGTATTACAAGCCCAACGAGGCCGATGCCAACGTGGATTACCTCTACGACAATTTCGGCTTCTATTCCGACCCGGAGGAGTACGCGGCCCTGTGCGGCTTCGTCGCGCAGGATAAGCCCAGCGACGACGTGTATTTCAACTTCGGCACCGACGATCTCGGCTGGTACCTGGTCAACAACATGCTGGATACGGGCGCCACCACCTTCGGCGGCTTCGGCGCGGCGGTGTCGCCCACCGCCGATACCCCGGACGGCGCCGGCCTGCTCGTGGCGGGTCAGAAGGCGTTCCGGGTGGCGCTGAAGAACTTCCGCGCCGGGGACTCCCGGCTGAAGGGAACCGCCGGCCTGCTGTTCTACATCCGGGCGGATGAGGCCGTGGCGGGTCTCGATTTCACCATTGGCCTCGTCGACGAGACCAACCCCGACGCGGTGGAGCTCTACGAGTTCGACAGCTACGAGGGGGATTACTACTACGCCCCAACGGGCGGCCGGCTGTATAAGGTCTCCCGGGACGCGATCCGCCTGCCCGCCGGGTTCGAAGGGGTCGTCTATTTCCCCTTCGAGACCTTCCTGCCCGCTGCCGGCAGCGTACCGGATAACCTGAAGGTGGATCCCGACGGCGTCACCCGCGTCACCATCGCGGCGGAGCCGAATAATGCCGAGCAGGGCGATGTCGTTTTCACACTTGACAACCTAAGCTTTTACGCCAGCCAGGATCAGCTGGAAACCATGGTGGGCGCGCCCTGCGACCCGAGGGATTTCCAGGTGTCGGCCACCGGCGCGGGCAGCGAGTTCGTGACCCTGACCGGCGACGCCCTGCGGGTGTACGATCCCGCCATGACCTATGAGAAGCTCCAGGCCCTGCTGACGGTTTCGGGGGATGTCTCCCTTCGTCTGCTGGACGCCGGCGAACAGCCGGTGAAGCCCGGGGATACGCTGGCGCCCACCTTCCTGCTGGCCGTGCTGCGCGGGGAGACCATTGTCGCCCGGATTCCCGGCGCGGTAGTAACCAAGGATGTGCCGGATGACCAGAAAACCCTGGTGCAGCCGGGCAAGCCCGCCGTCCCGGACAAGACAGTCACCGTCGACCGCGTGGTGGTTGACGTCCTCTTTGAGGACGATCCCGCCGGGGAGGAGAGCGAGCCTGACGCCGGCGGTGGGGAAGGGGAGGACGCCCTGCTGACGGTCAAGCGCAGCGCGCAGGCTCTCGTGGAGCTGGGGGAGGGCAGCGTCACCGTGCGGCAGAACATGGCCGCCACCCGGTTCTTCAGCGCCTTCAACGTCCCGGACGGCGTCACCCTCAGCCTGGCCGATACGTCCGGCGCCCCCTGCGCCGGCGGCGCGGTGGTGGCCGACGGCTTCACCCTGATCGCCACCAAGGCGGACGGCGAAGAGGTGCGCTACACCGTGCGCAACGAGCTCAGCCAGCCGGCTGATAATCCGACCCCGCCGGCCAGCAGCCAGGCCGGCCAGTCGCCGGAGGCCTCCACCCCCGTGTGGGTGTGGATCCTCGTGGCGGCGGGCGCTGTCCTGGTGATCGCCGCGGCCGTCCTGGCCGTGGTGCTGGTGAGAAAACGGAAACAAACGCAAGCGGACAAATAGGTGCCGCGCCGGGAGAGGACACGCGCCTCTCCCGGCTTGACCAAGCGGCCGGGGGCCTGTATCCGGCCGCTTGGTCAAGCCGGGAACACCATCGCATAGGAGGGACAGCTCTATGGGCTTTACTGCATATCGAAAAGCCGCCGCCCTGCTGCTGGCGGCCTGCCTGCTGGGCCGGGGCTTCGCCCTGTCGGCCGCGGCGGAGGGCCAGACCCTGGCCGACCGGGTGGGGACGGACAGCGCCGGCGGCGTCACGGAGGATACGCTGCCCTATTACTCCCAGGTCAAGGGCGGCTATACCGTCCGCCCCGCCGGCGTGCGCGCCGCCGCCGCGGGGGAGGGCTATACCGCCTGGGAAGGGGAGAAGCCCGCCATAAGCGAAACGGGCGGTGTCTATACCGATGAAAGCACGGCCTCCCTGACCTGGACGGTGGAGGTGCCCGCGGCCGGGGCCTATCACATCGAAGTGGCCTACCGCACCGAGCCGGGCACCGCCGTATCCCCCCAGCGGGAGATTCTCATCAACGGCAAGCAGACCTATACCGAGGAGAGCGTCCTCGCCTTCGAGCGGAAATGGCAGGACGCCGCCGACCCCGTGCGCAACCGCCTGGGGGACGACGTGCGCCCCGATCAGAAGGAGCTGAACATTCGCAGCGTCAAGCGCCTGACCGACCAGTGGGGCAAGGACGCGGAGCCCCTGCTCTTTCCCTTCGAACAGGGCCAAAACACCATCACCCTGCGATATATCAACCAGCCCCTCATCGTCGAGGAAGTGGCGGTTGTCTCCTACCAGGCGATCCCCTCTTACAGCGAGGCGCGAGGCGCCTATACCCTCCCGGCGGGGACGCAGTCCCTGCGCTTCGAGGCCGAGGATCGCCGCCATATCGCCTACCGCAGCGACGCCACCGTCTCCATCGGCAGCGACGGCGATCCCCTGCTCACCCCCTTTTCCGCCGCCAATATCCGCCTGAACATTCTGGGCGGCTATTCCTTCCGCAAGGGCGGGCAGGAGGTCTGCTGGGAGTTCGAGGTCCCCGAGGCGGGGCTGTACGCCATCAACCTGCGGGCGCTGCAAAGCTACAGCGACGGCCTGCCCGTCTACCGCACGGTGAAAATCAACGGCGCGGTGCCCTTCGAGGAGATGCTCGCCTACGAGCTGCCCTACGACAAGCGGTGGAACTCGGTCACCCTCTGCGACGGGGAGGGGGAGCCCTATCTCTTCGCCCTGCAAAAGGGGCGCAACACCCTGTCCCTGACCGTCACCCTGGGCGAAACCGTAACCCAGGCGGTGGAGAGCCTGCTCGACGCCGCCAAGCAGCTCAACGCCGTGCTGTTCGACATCACCCGCGTCACCGGGCAGAATCCGGACGCCAACTACGACTACCAGCTGGATCTGGAAATCCCCGATCTGATTCCCCGCCTGACCGCCATCCGGCAGCAGGTGGAAGCCTGCCGGGAGCGCCTGCTGGCTTCCTCAAGCAAGGCCTCCGCCATGACCAACAATCTGGAGCGCATCGCCCTGGAGCTGCAGGAGCTTATCGACAAGCCCTCGAAAATTCCCCTGTCCCTGCCGGACGTCAGCAACAACCTGACCAATCTCAGTACCTACGCCACCTCCCTGCAGGAGATGCCGCTGGCGCTGGACTATATCGAAATCCTGCCCCCCGGCGAGCGGGCCGCCAACCCCCACGCCACCATCTGGCAGAAAATCAGCGTCACCCTGCAAAACTTCCTGGCCGCCTTCCAAAAGGACTATAACGCCGTGGCCGCCGGCGAAACCGGCGCGTATTCCGGCAAGCCCCTGGAGCTCTGGGTCAGCCGGGGCAAGGAATGGGGCCAGATCCTCAAGGAGCGCATCGACGCGGATTTCACCCCGGAAACCGGCGTGCCGGTCAACGTCAACATCCTGCCCTCCGGCAGCGTGACCACCTCGGTCAACCCTCTGCTGCTGGCCATCGGCGCGGGCAAGGGTCCCGACGTGGTCATGGGCCTGACCTACAACCTGCCGGTGGAATACGCCATGCGGGGCGCGCTGCTCGACCTGTCGGCCTTCTCCGGCTATCAGGAGGCGGCGGGGCGTTTCCTGCCCGAGATGCTGGTGCCCTACGCCTTCGAGGGCGGGGCCTACGCCCTGCCCGAAACCATGTCCTTCCGCGCCATGTATATCCGCACCGACATCTTCACCTCCCTGGGCATCCCCGTGCCCGACACCTGGGACGATGTGTATAACCGGGTGCTGCCCGCCCTGAGCCAGAACAGCATGCAGATGTACGTGCCCACCATCCTGGACATTTTCCTCTATCAGCTGGGGGGAAGCTACTACACCGCCGACGGCCTGCGCAGCGCCCTGGACACCCCCGCCGCCTTTTCCGCCTTCACCGAGCTGTGTCAGCTCTTCACCGATAACGGCCTGCCCATCTCCACCGATTTCTTCAGCCGCTTCCGCACCGGGGAGATGCCCATCGGCATCGAGAACCACAACGCCTATCTCCAGTTCAGCTACGCGGCCCCGGAAATCGCCGGCAACTGGAAGGTCTACCCCGTGCCCGGCCACCAGCAGGCCGACGGCAGCGTCACCCGGGCCAACAGCGGCCTGTCCGTCGATGCCGCCTGTATCCTCGCCTCCTGCGGGGAGCCGGAGGCCGCCTGGTCCCTGCTGGATTGGTGGACCTCCACGGATACCCAGAGCGCCTACACCACCCAGGTGGAGGGCCGCCTGGGATCCCAGGCGCGGTGGATGAGCGCCAACACCGAGGCCTATTGGGCGCTTCCCTGGAACACCGATGAAAAGGCCGCCATCCGGTCCGCCTGGGACTGGGCGCGGGAAACCCCCGTGGTGCGCGGCAGCTATTACACCAACCGCTACTTGGTCAACGCCATCAACCGCGCCGTGGTGGAGAACGTCCCGCCGCGATCCGCGCTGGAGGAAGCGGTGGAGCAGATCAACAAAGAGCTCGCCCGCAAGCAGACCCGGCTCTAGGTACGTGATGAAAGGATGACCGCCATGCCACGATCTCTGACCAAAGGACAGCGCCGGGAATACCGGCAGGGCGTCCTGTTCGTGCTGCCCTTCATGCTGCTGTTCCTGGTGTTCGTCCTGCTGCCCGTCGTCATCTCGGTGGTGCTCAGCTTCACCAGCTACAACATCATCCAGCCCCCCTCCTTCGCCGGGCTGGACAATTATAAGCAGCTGTTCTTGGATGACGATGTGTTCCAGATCTGCGTGCGCAACACCCTGCTGTTCGCCTTTATCGCCGGGCCGGTGGGGCTGGCGGCCTCCTTTATCCTAGCCTGGGTCATCAACCAGATGAAGCTGCGCAGCCTGTTTGCCATCGCCTTTTACGCCCCCTCCATCACCAGCGGCATCGCCATGTCCACCGTCTGGCTGTACATCTTTTCCCCCAACCGCTACGGCCTGGTCAATAACTTGCTCATCCAGCTGGGGTTCATCAATACCCCCATTCTCTGGAACCAGGACGCCCGTTACCTGCTGGGGGTCATTATCCTCATCCAAATCTGGATGAGCATGGGCAACGGCTTCCTCGTGTTCCTGGCCGGGCTGCAGAACGTCAACGCGGAATACTACGAGGCCGCGGCCGTGGACGGCGTGTCCGGCCGGCTGCAGCAGCTCGTGTACATCACCCTGCCCCAGATGAAGCCGCAGCTGCTGTTCGGCTGCATCAACGCCATCACCGCCAGCTTTGCCGTGTTCGATATCTCGGCCGGCTTCGCCGGGGTGCCCAGTCCCAACTACGCGGCGGACACCATCGTCTCCCATCTTTACGATTTCGCGTTCATCCGCTTCGAGATGGGGTACGCGTCGGCCATCGCGGTGGTGCTGTTCGTACTGACCTTCGCCATCAGCCGCATCGTCATGCACGCCCTAAGGGAAAAAGAGTAAAGGAGGTGGGAATCATGGTGCAGAAAGGTCTGCGCATCCGGCTGGGCCGCGCCCATATGCTGGTGGTAACGCCGGGGAAAATCGCGCTGTATCTCGGCATGGCGGTGCTGGCCGTGTTTATGGCCCTGCCGCTTCTCTACGTGGCGGTGACGGCCTTCAAGCCGTATGAGGAGCTGTTCCTGTTCCCGCCCCGGTTCTTCGTTAAGAACCCCACCATGGATAACTGGGCCAATCTGATGGGGGCCTTCGATTCTTCGTCCGTCCCCTTCCTCAAATATCTGTTCAACAGCCTGCTGACCACGGTGGTCTCGGTGGCCCTGACCATCCTCGTCTGCGCCCTGGCGGCCTACGGCTTCGCCAAAAAGCGGGTGCCCTTCGGCAACGCCCTGTTCACCCTCATTATCATGGCTCTGAGCTTTCCCGTCCACGCCACCCAGATCCCCAATTACATGATCGTCAACGCCCTGGGCCTCATCAACACCCTGTGGGCCCTCATTATCCCCAAAATCGCGGTGGCCTATAACCTGTTCCTGATGAAGCAGTTCTGCGACCAGATCCCCAATTCCCTGCTGGAGGCCGCCCGCATCGACGGCAGCGGGGAGTTACGGATTTTCTTCAAGTTGGTGTTCCCCATGCTCACCCCGGCCTGGGCCACCCTCATCGTGCTGTCTTTCGTCTCCAACTGGAACGATTACTTTTCCCCCCTGGTGTTCATCACCGATGAATCCCGCAAGACCCTGCCCCTGGTGCTGACCTCCCTGGCCGAAAACGGCAACATCGCCCGGGCCGGCGCGGCGGCGGTGGGCACCTTCCTGATGGTGCTGCCCACCATCCTCATTTTCGTCATCATGCAGCGGCGGGTCATCGAAACCATGACCTTTTCCGGCATCAAGGGATAGGAGGAGCCATATGCGATTTTGTAAACGGGCCGCCGTCCTGCTTCTCCTGCTTCTGTGGTGCTTGAGTGTCGCGGCCAGCGCCGCCGTGACCACCGACTACGTGCTGGACGACGGGGAGAAGCGGCCCATTCCGCGGCCCTACGTGCCGGTGCGCACCCTGTCGGTGACCGCCTCCACCGGCCGCAGCCTCAACGCCCCCCAGGATCTGTTTCTCGCCCCCTCCGGGGATTTGGTGGTGGCGGATACCGGCAACAACCGCGTCCTGGTGCTCAGTCCCAGCGGCGAGGTGAAGCGGGAAATCACCGAGGCCGGCGGTCTTCCCCTGTCCAAGCCTCAAGGGGTGTTCGTGGATGAGCTGGGCCACCTGTTCATCGCCGATTCCTCCAACGCCCGCATCGTCCATCTGTCCCCGGACGGAACCTTTATCGAGGCCTTCGGCAAGCCGGAGACCGGGTATCTCACCTCCATCGACCTGTATACCCCCACCAAGGTGCTGTTCAGCGCCAGCACCGGCTACCTGTACACCATCATGGGCAAGGAGCTGCTCACCCTCAACGCGAACAACGAGTTCAAGGGCTATTTCGCCGCCAATCAGCTGGGCTTCAGCCTGAAGAACCGCCTGATTCAGATGTTCGCCACCGAGGAGCAGAAAAAGCGGCTGCGCAAGCCGGAGCCCGTCTCCTTCCAGAACATCCACTACCAGGACGGCCGCATTTACGCCGTCAGCGCCGGCGGCAAGGACAACGTCCGGGTCATCAACAGCATCGGCAATAACATTTTCCCCTCCGGCAGCTATGGCGAGCGGGAGATCGACGCCGACACCGGCCTGCCGGTGGAGCCGATTCTCGCGGACATCGCCGTGGACGCCCGCCAGACCGTCACAGTGGCCCAGGAAAACAACTCCCGGATCTACCAGTACGACATGGACGGCAACCTGCTGGCCGTCTTCGGCGGCAAGGGCAAAACCGCCGGGTATTTCGACCTCATCGCCTCCATCGCCATGGACGGGGAGGGGCGGCTCTACGTGCTGGACGCCGGCCAGCAGAACATCCAGGTGCTCGAGCCAACCCGCTTCACCTCCCGCCTCCACGAGGCCAGCCAGCTGTACGCCTCCGGCGACTACGCTCAGGCGCTGGACGTGCTGCACGAGGTGCGCGCCCTGGCCCCCTCTTATCCGCTGGTGCGGGAGAAGATCGGCGATATCCTCTATAAGCAGAAGGACTATGCCGCCGCCATGACCGAATATCGCCTGGCGGGGGCCCAGGAGAAATACGGCAAGGCCTTTGAGAAGGAGCGCTACCTCTTTTCCCAGCAGTATTTCCTGCTCACCGTCCTGGGCATCGCGGCCGCTCTCGTCGCCGTCGTGCTGCTGGCCCGCCTGGGGGTGAAGCTGGCCGCCCGGGCGGAGACCGCCCTGTATTTCGGCAGCCCCGGCCGGTTGAAAACCGCCCTGCTGCTCTTTCCTCTCACCCTGGTCCACCCGGTGCGCGCCTTCGAGCGCATCAAGCATGTCCGCCGCAGGCTGGGCGTTCTGCCCGCCTTCGTGCTGGTGGGGGCCGTCTGCCTCTTACGGGTGGCGCAAATAGCCTGGACCAATTACACCGTGGCGGACACCACCCTCCAGCAGACCAGCCTCGCGCTGGAACTGGGGGTCATCGTGGTGCCGGTGCTGGCCTTCTCCCTGCTGTGCTACCTGGTCACCTCCCTGCAGCTGGGGGAATGCACCTGCAAGGAGCTGCTGCTGGACGTGTCGTATTCCCTGGCCCCCGCCATTGTCGTGCTGCCGGTTCTGACCCTGGTTTCCCGGGCCGTCGGCGCGGCGGAAGCGGTGTTTTACCACATGGCCGTGGCGCTGCTGGTGGTCTGGATCGTCCTGCTGGTCTGCGTGGCCGTCAGCCGGAGCAACCAGTACGGCTTCTGGAAAACCGTGCTGGTGCTGCTGCTCACCCTGGTGGCCATCGCCCTGACGGCGGCGCTGCTGATGCTGTTCGTCAGCCTGAGCGCCCACGTGATCACCAGCGTCGGGGAAATGCTCAAAGAATTAGAAGCGCTGGGCGGCTGAACGGGAGGAACCGTATGAAAACATGGAAAAAAATCGGCGTCGGCCTGCTGGTGTGTGCCCTCGGCGTCGGCGCGGTCTGGGCGGATAACCGGCTGAACCGCGCCCCCGCCTACGACCCGGCCGCCTTCGCCTCCTACCGGGGCGCGTCCTACGCCCCGCAGGCCCAGTCCCGCGCCTTCGACGGCGCCGACGCCTATCAGACGGTGGGGGAGACCGCCGCCGCCCGGCTGCTGTACAACAGCGCCCGGCATGCCTTCGCCGTGGAGGATAAGGCCGCCGCCTCCCGCTGGGAGACTGCGGTGACGGGGCTGCAAACGGAGAATACCGATTCCCTCGGCGCCCTGTTTTCCGCCGTCATTGCCGATACGAACACCGGCAACACCCTCACCGTGGATAACGTCAAGGACGCCTGCACTGTCCAGGAAAGCGGCCTGAAAGGCGGCGTGCAGCTGGCCTTCACCTTCCCCGCCTATGAGCTGACCCTGACCCTGCAGGTCTTCCTGGACGACTCCGGGATGCTCTGCCGCGTCCCGCTGGAGGGCGTGCGGGAAGGGGAGGGGTACCACCTGGTCAACCTGGACGTGCTGCCCTTCTTCGGCGCGGCGGGGCAGGGGGACAAGGGCTATGTGCTCTATCCCGACGGCGCGGGGGCCCTCTACCGCTTCGGGGAGGGGAACCCGCCCTCCACCACCCCGTTGACCCTGGACGTTTACGGCCCGCGGAACCTCAGCCTGGACGACCTGGAGGACAACCGGGCCAAGCGTATCCCCAACCTGATGCTCCCCGCCTTCGGCATGAAGCGGGGAGAGGCCGCATTTGCCGCCGTCATCTGCGAAGGGGACGCCTCCGCCGCCATCACCCTGGCCCCCAGCGGCTATGTCTATCCCCTTCACCGGGTCTACGCCTGCGCGGTCTACCGCCGGGTGACCTCCACCAAAAACGACGCCGGCTTCGACGTTTTCCACGTGGAGGAGGCCTCCCGGGGCAACGACTTCGCTGTCAAGTTCTTTTTCAGCGGCGGGGAGCCTGCCGGCTACTCCTGGATGGCCGGGGCTATTCGGGGCCACCTGCTGGACGCCGGCCTGCTGCCCGAAAGCGCGGAAACAGAGGGCGGCGCCTATGTGGAGCTGCTCATGGGGGCCGAGAAAAGCGGCATGCTGGGCGCCAGCTATCAGACCATGACCACCGCCCGGGAGGCCGGGACGATCCTCGAAGAGCTGCGGGCGGCCGGGAACGGCCTGACCGCCTCCCTGCTGGGCTGGCAGAAGGAGGGCTACGGCGTGTCGCCGGGCAGCCTGTCCGCCGCCGCGGGCGTGGGCGGCAAACGGGGCCTGCAAGCCCTGTCCCCCGACGGGGTTACCCTGGCACTGCAATTGCCCGTCGTCTTCGGCGGCACCGAGAAAACCGGCGCCAAGCGGCGGCGGGACGCCGTGGTCAACGTGCGGGGCGTCACCCTGGTGAACGAGGACGAAAGCGCCTTCCTCCTCAACGCCAATACCCAGTACCGGCTGCTGGAAAAGCGGCTGGCGGGCTTCGACGCCTTCTCCGGCAAGGGCCTGCTGCTCACCGGGGCGGCGGAGCTGCTGTATGAGGATTATAACCGGGGAAGCGCCATGACCCGGCAGGAGACCCTCCAGGCCCTGCGGGCGCTGATGGATAAGGCCGGGCAGGCGGGGCCGCTGTTGCTGCCCCGGGCTAACGCCTACGCCCTGCCCTACGCCGATTTCCTCACCGAAATGCCGGAGGGCGGGTCGGGCTACGCCCTGCTGGGCGAATCGGTGCCCTTCTATTACCTGGTGGTCAACGGCAGCATTCCCTACGCCCTGGAGACCGCCGGCAACCTGTCGCCCGATTTGCAGAAAACCAAGCTGAAATGGCTCGAATACGGCGCGGCGCCCTATTTCCTGCTCAGCGGGGAAAGCAGCGAAAAGCTGACGGACACCGCCGCCGAGTCCCTGTTTTCCACCGGCTACGCCGACCAGAAGGATTCGGCCGCCGCCGTGCTCCAGGAATGGGCGGCCCTGCGGGAAAGCCTGAAGGGCCAGCGGCTGTGCGGCCATGAACGGACAGGGGAAAACCTGGCCGTCTGCACCTACAGCGGCGGCGCCCGGATCCTGGTGAACGCCGGGGACGAGGACGCGCGGATAGCCGGCGAACCCGTCCCGGCCCGCAGCTACCGCGTACTGCCCGGATAAAGCAACCAAAGGCCGCCGCCTCTATATCAATCATCATTCAATAACGACCATAAGCGGAGTGGGGGATTGCCATGAGAGAAAAACCGAGACGCAGGGGCGTGTCCTTTCAACGGCGGGGCGTGCTGACCTGCCTGCTGTTCGTATCGCCCTGGCTGGTGGGCGCGGCGGTGTTCTTTTTGTACCCGCTGTTTTATTCCCTGCGCCTGAGCTTCGGCGTCATCGAAAATCCCGCCACCCAGAAGGTCGTCTTCGCGGGCTTCGAGAATTTCCGGGTCGCCTTCATGGAGGACGCCCGCTTTTTCCCCATGCTGCTCAGCATCGCCAAGGATACCCTCATCAACACCCCCCTCATCGTGGTGTTCGCCCTGTTCATCGCCACCCTGCTGAGCAAGGACATCCGGGGCAAGGGGCTGTTCCGCTCCGTCTTTTTCCTGCCGGTCATCCTGGGCACCGGCTTCGTCATGCAGCAGCTGCTGGGCGTGCAGATGAACGCTGACGCCGTGGAGGTGGCCCGGGGCATCCTCCTGCCCGAAAAGGTGGTGCGCTTTTTGAACCCCGGCGTCACCCAGGTGATTCTCGAATTTCTCAGCCGTGTCACCCTGGTTTTGTGGAAATCGGGGGTGCAGATCATCATCTTCCTCGCCGGCCTGCAGGCGATCCCCCGCTCCTTTTACGAGGCGGCCCGGGTGGATGCGGCCACCGAGTGGGAATGCTTCTGGTTCATCTCCCTGCCCATGATGGCGCCCACCCTGCTGCTGGGCGCGGTGTACACCATCGTGGCCGGCTTCCTGGATACCTCCAACGAGATGCTGGGCTATATCCACGAGCTGGGCTTCCAATGGTCGCAGTTCGAATATGCCTCGGCGGTCAGCTGGCTGTACTTTCTGTTCGTCATCCTGGTGCTGGCGGCCCTGTTCCTGCTGCTGAACCCCGCCACCAAACGGGTCAGGGAGGGCTGAACCGCCCCGCTTCCTCAGTCTGTGCGCGCCGTTTGCCGACGGCGGAGAAAGGATGAGCTTGGATATGCCACCATCTGCAAGGAGGGCCCCTATGAATTGGACGGATTTCAAGGCGTACGCCGCCCGGGGAACCTGGAAAAACACCCTGCGCAAGAACGGCCTGTGGCTGGCCGGCAGGGCGGCGCTGTACTTTTTTCTCATCGTGCTGGGCTTCGTGTTCCTGTATCCGTTCCTGTTCATGATCTCCCGGTCCCTGATGAGCTATAACGACATCGTGGACGCCACGGTCAAATGGTTCCCGAAGGTGCTGTCGCCGGGCAATTACGCCCTGGCCTTTCAGACCCTGGAGGTGCCCCTCACCGGCCTGAACAGCCTCATTGTCACCCTGCTGTGCACCCTGGGCCACGTGGTGGCCTGCGCCTTCATCGGGTACGGTCTGGGCCGGTATTCCTACGGGTTCACCAAATGGATTTTCGCCTTCGTGGTGCTGTCCATCATCATCCCGGCCCAGAACCTGATTATCCCCCGGTATATCATCTATTCCTCCATGGAACAGCTGCTGAACGTGAAAATCCTTGATACCTACCTGCCCCTCATCGTTCCCGCCTTTTTCGGCTTCGGCCTCAACGGCGGCCTGTTCATCTTCCTGTTCCGCCAATATTACCTCCGCTTTCCAAAATCCATCGAGGAAGCGGCCCATATCGACGGGGCGGGCCCGGTCGTCACCTTCTTCCGCATCGCCCTGCCCACGGCGGGATCCACCATCCTGGTCTGCCTGGTGCTGTCCATCGTCTGGCACTGGAACGACTACTACGAACCCTCCATTTTCCTCACCACCCCGAAAAAATGGCTGCTGCCCCAGGTGCTGCCCGATATGTTCGCCCGCCTGACCGCCAGCTCGACGGGGGACTTGACCGCCTCCGCCGAAGCCACCAAATACCACGCCGGCGTGGTGATGGCCGGCACCGTTATTTCGGTGCTGCCGCTGCTCATCCTCTATTTCCTGCTCCAGCGCTGGTTCATGGAAGGCGTGGAACGCAGCGGCCTCGTGGAATAACCAGCCGGGGCATGACAAAACACACCGGCTGTCATAAGGAGACGCGGTATATGACAGAGGCATTTGTGCAGAGCCTGCCGCTGCTGGACAGCGGTGATGTTGTGATAGCCGGAGCGGGGCCCGCCGGCCTGTGCGCCGCGGTGGCGGCGGCCCGGCAGGGCGCTCGGGTCATTCTTTTGGAACGGTTTGGGGCGGTGGGCGGCAGCCTGACGGTCGGTCATGTACGCACCTGCATGGGAGAGATCGCCGCCGGAACCATGCAGGAGGAAATCGGACGGCTGCTGGATACGGGCGGCGCCTGTATCCCTCACGATGTGGAGAGGGCAAAATATGTCCTGTCTCAGTGGCTGGAGGACAACGGGGTCATCCTGTATTTGCAGACACCGGTGGCAGAGGTCTGGAAAGCGGGCGAGAACGTCCGCGGCCTGGTGGTCTCCACGCCGCGCGGGTTGGCCCGGGTAGCGGGCCGGACGACGGTGGACGCCACCGGCGACGGTACGGCGGCCGCTCTGGCCGGGGCGCCCTACCAGATGGGGCGCCCATCGGACGGCTTGGTTCAGCCGGCCTCCCTTCTCTTTACCATCGATCGGGTGCACAGCGATCTGGTTTGCACGCATGAGGCGGACGATACGATGCTGGACGGGGTGAGTTACCTGCAGCTGTGCGAGCAGGCCAGCCGCTGCGGTGAACTGCCGCCGGACGTGACCATCGTACGGTTATATGGCGGTCAAGCACCGGATGAGCGGCTGGTCAACGCCAATCAGCTCTGCCGGGTGGACGGTACCTCCCCGGCGGATATCGCCCGGGTCGATCGGATGCTGCGGGGGCAGATTCAACAGGTGGTGGATTTCCTGCGTAAGCGTGTCAAAGGCTTCGAGAACTGCCGCCTGACAGGCAGTGCCGAAGCCCCGGGCTTTCGGGAGACCCGGCGGATCCAGGGCGACTATACGCTGACGGCTTCGGATATCTCCGCGGGGAGAACCTTCCCGGATGTGGTGGTGCACCACGCCAATTTCTGCTTTGATACCCATAACCCCGCCGGGGGCGGACAGGCGGAGGATTTGGAGGCGGCTCGGGATACACGGCCCTACGATATTCCCTACCGTTGCCTGCTGCCAAGGGGCGTGGAGAATCTGTTGGTGGCGGGCCGCTGTCTGTCCGGCACGCATAAGGCCCATTCGTCCTACCGGGTGATGAATATCTGCATGGCGGTGGGGGAGGCCGCGGGGATAGCGGCTGCTCTGTCGGCCGCCAGCCGGATTTCCCCCCGGAAGCTGCCGGCTGCGGCTGTACAGGAGAAGCTGCTGAAAAACGGCGTGTCCCTATTCGGCTGACAGCGAAAGGCTTTTCCGCGTCAATACACAGCGCCCCTCAAACCGCCCTGTCCCCAACTCATAGAAAAAGCCCTCTCCGCTGCGCGGGGAGGGCTTGGTTCATTTTAAGCCTTCAGGCCTCGAAGCCGATTTGGAGAAGGCCGTTGGCGTCCGTCCACCGGTCTTCCTCCTTGCGTGCCCCCATCAGGACGAGGAGCAGCCGCCGTCCGTCCTTTTCGGCGGATACGGTCAGGCAGTAGGTGGTATCGCCCGAGCCGGTCTTCATCCCGGTGACATAGGGGTTGTAGTGCTTCTCGTCGTCGGCAAGCAGCAGCTTGTTGGTGCTTTTCCAGGTGCAGGTGCGGCCGTTCAGCAGCGATTCGGTCACCGTGACCTGCTTGACGATTTCGCGCACCTGGGGCAGGCTGTCGGCGTGCTTGACGAGCTTGAGCATGTCGCCCGCCGTGGAATAATGGGCGGCTTCCGGGTAGCCGTCAGGGTTGTTGAAATGGGTGTTGGTCATCCCCAGCTCGGCGGCCGTCTGGTTCATCAGGGCGACGAATTTTTTCACGGCGTCGGCGGCGGACAGGGATTCGTCCCCGGCCGTCACCCGGCCGATGCTGGCCGCGATGGTATAGGCCGCGTCGTTGCCGGAGGGGATCAACAGGGCCTTGAGCATCTTGTCGAGATCCAGCTTGTCCCCGGTGAGCAGATTGGCCTTGCTGGATTGGTCGCGTACAAGACCCAGCTCGTTGCCGACGGTGAAAACGTATCCCTCGGGGGTGTATTGAATGGCCAGTGCCGCGGTCAGCAGCTTGGTCGTGCTGGCCGGCTCCTGCTTCATATCCGCCTGCTTGGTATACAGCAGCGTGTCGCTGCTGGCGTCATACAGGGCGATGTTCTGGCAGGCGGTGTTGGCGTCCAGGAAGGAGACGGGCAGCGTCACCTTGGGCGCGGCGGTAGTGGTCGCCGGCGCCTCGGAGGCGGCGGACGAGGAAGGGGCCGGCTGCGGCTGTTTCATAAGCACCCATATCAGGACGCCGGCCACCGCGCCGACCGCCACCACCAGCAGGGATGCCAGAACGACGACGATGGCGATCCGCCGGTTGCGTCCGTAAATCTTTTTCTTGGATTTCGAAACCTTTTTACTCATGCGCAGCCCATTCCTTTAACATACTGTTTTTTAGTATTCTACCAAACAACCGGGTTATGTCAAGAAAATTGGCAAAGTTGTCCGGTTTTTCTATTATAGCATGGAATGGACGGACGCGCATAAATTTTTCCTTACAAATTTCTTATCCTTTATTCGATGGTGACGCCGGTGTAGTAGTGGGTGAGGATTTCCTGCCAGGTGGAGCCCTGCCGCGCCATGTAGTCGGCGCCGTACTGGCTCATGCCCACCCCGTGGCCGAAGCCGTGGACGGTGAACTGAAACGCGCCGTCCGCGTATTTGACGGTGAAGCAGGCCGAGCGCAGGGAGAGTGCCGCCCGCATCTGCCGGCCGGTGATCTTCATGCCGCCCACGGTGATTTCCTCCACGGTGCCGGCCTCGGAGAGCTTGGGATCGCCGGTCACCCACCCGGCCGCGTCCCCCTCCAGCTTCAGATCCTTGACCTCCTTGCACAGGGCGGCGGAGAAGTCGGCCGCCTTGAAGGAAACCACCGTCTCATAGTCGGGCGACAGCTTGTCGCCCGGGCTGGGCACCGACTGGAGATAGGGATAATCGCTGCCCCAGACCACCCCCGCCGTCTCGGTGGCGCCGAAGCTGATGGCGTGATAGGAGGCCATAATCGGCTGCCCGTCGTAGTACAGCCGCTTGCCTGCCACCGCGTCCACCGCCTCGCATACCTTTTTATAATAGGTATCATAATTTTTGCCCCACCGCTCCTTGAGCCCCTCGGTGGTGTACCCCTCCGGGAACCGGGAGGGGACGTCGGAAAAGTCCGCCCCCTTCAAATCGGCGCTGGGATTGGCCCGCTGGGCAGTGCGCTTGCGGCTGTAATAGGTGTAAGCGGCCACCGCCTGGGCCTTCATGGCTTCGATGTGATAGGTGGGATACAGCTCGTTGGCCACCGTGCCGATGAGAAAATCCCTCTCGCTCAGCTCCACCACCTTCCCGCTGTCCGTATCCAGCACCCGGAAGGTGTCGGAGGCAGAGGGCGAGGAGGTGTCGGGGGAGGGGGCGCTCTGAGCCGGGCGGGGGGGCAGGGGGGACTTGTCCCCCTCCAGGACGCCCAAGGCCGGCAGGGGCAGCAGCAAAAGCATGACGAACACCACGAGCACCAGCGCACAATACCGTTTCACAAGCCTACTCCTTTCTTTTCCCGCGCCATCCCTGGTGAAGGGATTGGCGGAACATGCAAAAACTTCATGCGTACCTTTCATTTTCACGCGCATTATTTCGCTTTATTTTGAATTTTAAGAAGCAAAATGAAAGACAAAGAGAAACGAAATTCAAAATCTCTGCGTTTTTTCAAACGATTTCGCGCGTTTCTATTGACTTTGGCCGGGGGAAACTCTATAATCATATCCAAACGCCGAAGGGGCTGCCTGTCCGCCTTCAGACGAACAAAAAAGGAATGAGAGCGATGGACAAGACCACCATGCGAATTTCCAACAGCACATTAACATCTCTATGCGACGAATTCAAAAAGAATAACCGGATTGAACCGGAAAAATTCGAAAAGTACGAGGTCAAGCGGGGGCTGCGCAACGCGGACGGCAGCGGCGTTATGGCTGGGCTGACCCGGATCTGCAACGTGCACGGCTACGTCATGAACGAAGGGGAGAAGGCCCCGGTGGAGGGCCGCCTGATTTACCGCGGCATCGACATCAACGACCTGGTGGGGGGCTGCGTGTCGGAAAACCGCTTCGGTTTCGAGGAGACGGCGTGGCTGCTGCTGTTCGGCAGCCTGCCCAGTCCGCAGCAGCTCGCGAAGTTCACCGAAATCCTCTCCGCCTACCGGGAACTGCCCGAATACTTCGCGGAGGACATGATCATCAAGGCGCCCTCCCCCAACATCATGAACAAGCTGGCCCGCTCGGTGCTGGCCCTGTATTCTTATGACGACCTGCCCGACGATCTGTCCATGGAAAACGTGCTGCGGCAGTCTATTGAGCTTATCGCCCGCCTGCCCTCCATCATGGCCTATGCCTACCAGGTCAAGCGCCGCCATTACGACCGGGAAAGCATGTATTTTCACCCCAATGTCCCCGGTCTGTCCACGGCGGAGACCATCCTGCACTCTCTGCGGGCCGACTCGGCTTATACCGAGGAGGAGGCGCGGCTGCTGGATCTCTGCCTGATGCTCCACGCGGAGCACGGCGGCGGCAACAACTCCACCTTCGCGGCCCGGGTGCTCACCTCCTCGGGTACCGATACCTACTCGGCCATGGGGGCGGCCATCGGCTCCCTCAAAGGGCCCAAGCACGGGGGCGCCAACATCAAGGTCATGGAGATGCTGGAGTACCTGAAGGAGGGCATCCGGGACTGGGGAGACGAGGACGAGGTGCGCGCCTTCCTGGTGCGGATGATCAACAAGCAGGCGGGGGATCGCTCCGGCCTGGTGTACGGGATGGGCCACGCGGTCTACACCCTGTCCGACCCGCGGGCGGTCATCCTCAAGAAATACGCGGTGGATCTGGCCGAAAAGAGGGGCTACGGCCCCGAGTTCCGGCTGCTGGAAACGGTGGAGAAGCTGACCCCCGGCGTGTTCGCCGAGGTCAAGGGCAGCGACAAGGCCATGTGCGCCAACGTGGACATGTATTCCGGCCTGGTGTACAAGTCCCTGGGGCTGCATCCCGACCTGTTCACCCCGCTGTTCGCCGTGGCTCGCATGGCGGGCTGGTGCGCCCACCGGGTGGAGGAGCTCTACACCGGCGGACGGATCATCCGCCCCGCCTACAAGGCCATCGCCAAGCCCCAGCCCTACATCCCCCTGGCGGAGCGGGGATAAGCCGATAGAAACGCCCCGGAAATCCAAGGATTTCCGGGGCGTTTGCCGACCCTTCAACAAGTATATAGGAAATCCATGTAAAGCCCGTATCGCGTGAACCCTTCGGAATGGGAGAAGCCTAAAGAAAACGGCTGGTTTTTTTCAAAGGATTGTGCTATACTGTAAAATATTGTTCCAGGCGGGCGGCGCCCGCGGAAAGGCGGAAGGACTGGTCATGAAGATGCGAGACGATTCCGGACAGAAACATGCCTGGCTGGCTGGAGGCTACCTGCCGGCGGGCAAAAAAATAGCCGCCGTTATCACGGCGGTGATGACGCTGGCGGTGCTGATTCTGCGGGTGGCGCTGACGCCCAGGATGCAGGACCCGGACACCGGGCTGTTTCATCTGAGCTATCTTATCATCGGGCTGATGGCGTTGACCATGCTGGCGGCGGCGGTGCTGTCCTGGCTGTCGCAGAACGACGGGGTGCCGCCGGGAGGCAAGCTGCTGACCCCGCTGTCCCTATCCGCCATGCTGGCGGGTTCGGTGATGACCATCGTGTCGGCGCTGGACGGTTTTAACTGGCTGCTGTTCGGCGAGACGCCGGCCCCCAATGAGCATGTGATCAGCGGGATCGACGGCGTCACCCTCTTTTTCACCATCGTGTTCGGCCTGCTGGGCGGCGTGATGCTGGTGCGCACCGGCATCGTCTGGCTGACCGAAAACCGGGTTCGCTCGGGGTTGATGCGCCTGTGGGCCCTCGCGCCGGTGGGATGGGTCTGGATGCGGCTGGCGCGGTATGAGGTGTCGTATGCCAGCGCGGTGGCCGTCAGCGAGAGCTTTTACGATTTCGTCATGCTGATTTTTGCCCTGCTGTTCTTCTTCTCCTTTGCCCGGTATCTGTCGGGGGTGGGCGCGGGCAAAAACCGGCTGCTGTTCTTCTTTGCGCTGATGACGGCGCTGTTCTGCCTGAGCGGGCCGCTGACCCGGCTGTGCCTGTATATGACAGGGCAGGGGGACGCTTACAATGCCAGCCGGCTGGCCGGCGTGATCGACGGGGTAGTGGGGGCTTTCGCCCTGCTGTTCGCCTTTGTCCAGGCCTTCGGGAAGAACCGTCCGGCGTCGGAGGAGGCCCTGGTTCCGGCGGGGGATCCGGAGCAGCCCACGGTGGACGACATCCTCAAGGACCTTTATCCCAGCGACGAATAAAGACCCACCTGCACGGCCGACAGGGTGTCCCGCAGCAGCTGGGTCGGGGTGGGGGCGACATACAGCCCCGCGTCCCCCGGCAGGCTGGTGGACAGCGACAGCCCAACGGTGCCGGAACAGACGGCCAGGCCGCCCTTGTGCAGCCTGGCCGTTTCTTCAGCCACGGCCAGCGCCTCGGCCTCGGCGGGCGGGCGCTCCCCGGTGACGGTCAGGATGAAGGCTTCCGTTCCGGCGGACAGGGACACGGCCACCAAATCGGCCGCGTTGGCCCGGCAGGCGGCGCGCAGCAGGCCGACGACGCCCGCTTGGACAAGGCGGGGCTCGAAGCCCGCCGCTTCCCGCAGGGGAAAGCCCTCGGCAATCTGCACGCTCATGAGCGGAACGGCACTGTCCCGCTGCCGGGCGGCCCCCAGGGTTTGCAGGCAGGCGTCCAGCAGCGCGCGCAGCAGCACGGCCAGATCTCCCTGCGACAGGGGGCGGGGCAGGCCGGCGGCCTGGAGGATCGATCGGTTTTCCAGCCGCAGCAGACGGCGGAGGGCTGCTTTATGGCGGCGCTTCTGTTCGTCGTCCTGCCTGTCCAGAGGCGGGGCGGAAAGAAAGTAAGCGGCCAGCTTTTCCCGGAGCTCGCCTTCGGTTTCCCCAGTACAAGCGGGCGGGGCGGGGGGATCGGTGACAACCATAGCTTCAGACTCCTTGCGCGCGTAATCGTTTGGCGGTATTACACCCCTTTTTGGGGGAATTCATATGGCTTTTGGTGAACCTCACAAAAGTGTGAACATCTGGTTAAAAAGGTGACAAACTTCTTGAAAAGTGGGCGCAAACGCGTTAAAATGGAACAAGAATAAACGTATGGAGGTAATTTCATGGCTATTAAAGTAGGCATCAACGGTTTTGGCCGCATCGGCCGTCTGGTTTTCCGCGCGGCTGTTTCCCAGCCCGAGAAATTCGAGGTCGTGGGCATCAACGATCCCTTTATCGATCTCGACTACATGGTGTACATGGTGAAATATGACACCATCCACGGCAAATTCGACGGCTGCGTCAAGGCTGAGGACGGCAAGCTGGTCGTCAACGGCAAGGCCATCAGCGTGTATGCCGAGAAGAACCCGGCCGACATCAAGTGGAGCGAATGCGGCGCCGACTATGTGGTGGAATCCACCGGCGTGTTCTGCACCACCGAGAAGGCCAGCGCCCACCTGCAGGGCGGCGCCAAGAAAGTGGTTATCTCCGCTCCCGCGAAGGATAAAGACACCCCCACCTTTGTGTGCGGCGTCAACCTGGACAAGTACTCCAAGGACATGAAGGTCGTGTCCAACGCTTCTTGCACCACCAACTGCCTGGCTCCTCTGGCCAAGGTTATCAACGACAAATTCGGCATCGTGGAAGGCCTGATGACCACCGTGCACTCCACCACCGCCACCCAGAAGACCGTGGACGGCCCCTCCGCGAAGGATTGGCGCGGCGGCCGCGCCGCTGCCGGCAACATTATCCCCTCCTCCACCGGTGCCGCCAAGGCCTGCGCCCTGGTTATTCCGGAGCTGAAGGGTAAGCTGACCGGTATGGCGTTCCGTGTGCCCACCCTGGACGTTTCCGTGGTGGACCTGACCGTCCGCACCGAGAAAGCCACCTCCATGGAAGAGATCAACGCCACCCTGAAAGAGGCTTCTGAGACCTACATGAAGGGTATCCTCGGCTACACCGAGGACGCGGTGGTGTCCTCCGATTTCTATTCCGACTCCCGTACCTCCATCTACGACGCGACCGCCGGTATCGGCCTGAACTCCAACTTCTTCAAGCTGGTGTCCTGGTACGACAACGAGTGGGGCTACAGCAACAAGGTGCTGAACCTCATCGAGCACATGAACAAGGTCGACAACGAATAAGATTGTTTTCCGTTGGAAACGCCCGCAGCGAATGCTGCGGGCGTTTTTCAGCATTTGCGGGATTTGCGGGGCTTCGGGGGAGGGAGAATTATCCGTTTTTCTGCATGAAGTGCTCGGCGCACTGCTTGAGCTGTTCGACGGAGTTGACCTCCACGCCGCTTTGCACAATGGTTTCCTGCACGCTGGTGGGCAGGGTGTCGAAATATTGCTTCATGGCCGGATCCTGCATAGCTTTGGGCTGGTTGGACATAATCGGTTCATCCTTTCCAATGGTTTGACCTATCAAAATCGAACGGCCGAGAGGACCGGAATCGATGATGGTTTCCGACTATAGTGTAAACCGAATCGCCCGGATTACCGGTGGAAATTTTTTGCCGATGGAATTGGCAGATTTTGTTCGGATGGAAAATTCGCTGTGATTCCGACAGCGGCGCGCAAAAAAAAGAGGGCCCGCAGGCCCTCAGACTGTGAGAAATGGGACATTTCCGTTCCGCTAAGGCCGAATGAGGCCGGCGGTGAATTCGCCGCCGCATGGGGGCGGCTGAGGCAGGGCCAGGGCGTACAGGTCGGCGGCGCGGCATTCGGCGTCCAGCACGGCGCGGGCATCCGCGTCCAGCCGGTCGATATGGGTGGGGCGGGCCAGCAGGGGCAGGGCGGGGTTTTTCACCGCCCGGAGAATTTCCAGCCCCCGGTCGTTGGCGCCGAGCACCCGCAGATAGGGCGGCTTTTTCCACCGGCCTGCCGCCGCGTCCCAGGCGAGAGAGGCGGACAGGCCGAGAAAGGCGGACCAGACCAGCCGCCGGATCCGGGTCAGGGGATATCGGCGGGTTTTGACGGCGTCCAGCAGCTCCTGGTAGGATCCGGCCTGCCGGGCCGCGGAGGCCAGTCGGTTTTCCAGTCCCTCGCTCAGGGCTGGGAGTGAAGCGAATTCCGCCGGCGACATGGTGCGCAGGCGGGCCAGCAGCGCGCGTTCCAGCCGGGAAACAGCCGCGGGGCAGCGGCCTTCCTGCGCGGCCTCGGCCAGGACGGCGGCGCAGGGGGCGGGCATGTAGGCGGTGGCGTTCAGAAGCCGATCGGCCTCGATGAGGGAACGCAGGAAGGTGGCGGAGGCCATGTCTCCGGCGGGGAGCCGATCGTCGTGCCCGGCGCCGAAGCGGCGCACGGTGAAGGGGGCCATGCCGGAGGTCAGGCGGCGCAGGGCCTTGATGTATTCGATGCCCAGGGTGTTGTTGGGGCTCTCAAACAGGGGGGCGACGCCGCCGCGCAGCTCTGCCGCCGCTTTCTGCCGGGCCTCGGGGAAGGGGAGGCCGCCTTCCAGATGGTAGGCGAGCAGATCGGCGAAGCGAGGGGATGCCAGCACGTCGACGGCCTGCTCCAGCGCCTGGAGGTCGCCGCATTCGCTGCCGAAGCTGAGGACATCCACGCAGCCCAGGGCGTCCAGCAGGGAGACCGCGCCGAAGGCGAAGCCCTCCGCTGAGGACAGGCACCAGGGGACAGGCAGCTCGAGGACGAGATCCACCCCGCCGCGCAGGGCTGCCTTCACCCGGTCGGCCTTGGGCAGCAGGGCGGGTTCTCCCCGCTGGACAAAATGGCCGCTCATGACGGCGACGACGTGGGTGGCGCCGCAGCCGTTGTCCGCGGCGCGGGTGCGTTCGATTTGATGGGCGTGGCCGTTATGGAAGGGGTTATATTCCGCCACGATTCCGGCAACTTTCAATAAAATCCCGCCTTTCGGGCAGAAAAGCCCTTGAAAAACAAGCAAAACCGTACTATGATAGTATACGTTGTTTTGGGGCAAAATGCAATTGTGGAAGTTGCCCGGGAAAGGGCGAACCCGCGAAAGGATTGAGTACAAGCATGAAAATTCTGGTCATCAACGCAGGCAGTTCCTCCCTCAAGTATCAGCTCATCGACATGGACGGCGAGGTGGTCGTGGCCAAAGGGCTGTGCGAGCGCATCGGAATCGACGGCCGGTTCACCCACAAGACGGGAGACGGCCGGGTGGTGACGAAGGAAGTCGCCATGCCGGATCACACCGCCGCCTTCGAACAGGTGAAGCTGGCTCTGACCGAAGGGGAAGGAAAAGTCATCGACAACCTCTCCGAGGTATCCGCCATCGGGCACCGGGTGGTGCAGGGCGGCTCCAAGTATGATAAATCGGTGCGCATCGACGCAAAGGTGCTCGCGGACATCGAGGGGTATTCCTCCCTGGCCCCGCTGCATAATCCCGCCCATGTGCAGGGCATCAACGCCGCCGTGGCCGCCTTCGGCAAGGACGTGCCCCAGGTGGCGGTGTTTGACACGGCGTTCCATCAGACCATGCCCGCCAAGGCGTATATGTTCGGCGTGCCGTACGAATACTATCAGAAATACGGCATCCGGCGGTACGGGTTCCACGGCACCTCCCACCGCTTCGTCAGCGCTCGCTGCTGCGAGCTGCTGGGCAAGCCGGACGGGAAAGGCACCCGGATCATCACCTGCCACCTGGGCAACGGCTCCTCCATTGCGGCCATCAAGGACGGCAAGGTCGTTGACACCACCATGGGCCTGACCCCGCTGGACGGCTTCCTGATGGGCACCCGGTCAGGGGCGCTGGATCCCTCGGTGGTCACCTTCCTGATGGAGAAGGAGGATCTGTCTCCCGAGGAGATGGACAACATCCTCAACAAGAAGTCCGGTATGCTGGGCATTTCCGGCGTGTCCAGCGACGACCGGGACATCGCCAAGGCGGTAGAAGAGGGCAACGACCGGGCCAAGCTGGCGTGGGATATGCGCACGTATGAGATCGTCAAGTATATCGGCGGCTATGTGGCGGCCCTGGGCGGGGTGGACGCCATCGTCTTCACCGCCGGCATCGGGGAAAACCAGATCGATCTGCGTCGGGAAATTCTCAGATCCTTCGGTTATCTCGGGCTGAAGGTGGACGAGCAGGCCAACGACTGCCGCGGCCAGGAGAAGGAAATCACCACGGCGGATTCGGCCGTACGGGCGTTTGTCATCCCCACCGACGAGGAATTGGTCATCGCGCGGGACACCCAGGCGCTCATCGGGTAAGCGCGGTTCCCTTTTGTCGCTGGCTTCTTCTGAAGAGAAAAACACGAAAACCACTAGCCGGCTTAAAGGGTCGGCTAGTGGTTTTTTAGCGTTTTCTTTCATTTTACAGAGAGCAGGAGCTGAAAAACGAGTCAGCATTATCTGTTATTTCAATAGGAGAAGGAGTCGGAGAAAAAGCGTGGTTTCGCGGCAGAGCCGCGAAATGCGGGCCACCAATATGGCCCGCAAACGGTTTTTCCAGGATCAAGCGCTTTAGCGCTTGATCCGCCATTCCCGGTTGGGGGAGAACAGGCCCAGCTGCTGGTTGTCCACGCCCTGATACTGATCGAGCAGCAGGCGACCGGCCGCCTCGGCGTAGAGGATGCCGTTATCGCCGCAGCACATGGCATAGGCCACGCGGCTGTTGGCGGGCAGGCGGCCGATCACCGGCAGGCCGTCCGACGTGCGGCCGTCCTTGGCCGCCCAGACGTATTCCGCTGTAATATTGCGGATAGCGGGGAACATATCCCGCAGGGTATACGCCAGGGCGTGATGGCGCTTCTCCGCCAGGTTTTGCAGGTTGATGAGGCGGGCTACCCGGCCCTTTTCATCCAGGACGCTGCTGTCCAGGCCGCCGATGAGGATGCGATGGTCGGGGGTGACGGTGATATACTGCCGGGCGTCGCCCTCCCGATGAATGAGGCAGGTGCCCCGCCAGCCGGCAAACTCCTCCACCGGCTCGGTGGCCAGCAGATAGGTGGTGCCCGCCTGGGTCAAGCCGCCGCAGTAGCGGTGCGTCTCCAGGCCGGCGGCCACGATGACATACCGGGCCTGTATCCGGTGATGGGTGGAGCATTCCAGGGTGATATCGTCCTGCGCCGACTGGTTGATGGCGGAGGCGGTGGTGTTTTCATAAATCCGGGCCCCCTTCTCCTTGGCGGCGCGGACGGCGGCATGGGTCAGGCGGTAGGGATCCACCTGCGCGGCGGCGTTTTTGGTATACACGCCCGCTTCCATGGGGAAGGTGAACTGCTCGCTGGCGGTGTCGGCGTTGAGCAGCTCGACATCCAGGCCGTTATGCAGGCGCAGGGAGTATTCCCGGCGCAGCTTGGCGGTACAGGCCTCTTCACTGGTATACAGCAGGCTGTCCTTGCGGCGGAAGCCGCAGCCGTCCTCGGTGGAGGCGCAGAAATCTTCCAGGTTTTTCAGAGAGCCGAGCAGCAGCTCGGCGGCGGACATGGCCCGTTCGGCGCCGATTTCTTCCACGAGGGACACCAGGGAATCGCCGCTGGCCAGGGTCATCATACCGCTCGAGCAGGCCGAACCGCCGAAGCCGACGGGGCTGGCGCTGACCAGGACGGTGTCGATGCCCGCTTCGGCAAAGCGCAGGGCGCACATGGCGGCGGTGACGCCGCCGCCCAGGACGGCCACCTCACAGGTTTCGTCGGCGGACAGCCAAGGGTACTGGGCGGGGATTGTATCGACGGAGGGCCACAGCGGCGCCTCGATGGTGTTTTTGATCACGAGAACAACTTCCTTTCCGGCAATTGATACAAAGCTAGTGTGCGTTGCCGGCTCGGAGAATATGTGCATGCAGGCGAAAAAAGACGGCTCCAGAATCTGGAACCGTCTTTTTCTATTTGCCGGGGCGGTTGCTTTTGCCGCTGATGTATTCCACCTCCATGCGCACCACCGTGGTGTTGGCGATATGCTTTTTGAAATAGGCGGCCAAGGCTTCCTCGCTCATATCAGGGGAATATTTGGCGCACAGGAGGCGCAGGGCGGCGTGCCGCTCATCCTCGGCGTAGACGATGCGCGCTGTGCCGAACGCCATGGCGCTTTCATAGGTCATGGTCAGGCGGGCGGGCCGATTCTCCGCGTGGAGGACGGCGGTCAGGCATACACGGCTGTCGTGCACCAGGTTGTCCAGCTTCTGTCCCTCGGTAGCGCAGTGGAAATAAATCGAATTGCCGGACAGAGCGAAGCACAGAGGAATGCCGTAGGGCAGACCGTCCCCGCAGGTGGTGGACAGGATGCCGTAATCCGCCTGCATCAAAATTTCCCGCGCCTTGTCGTAGCTTGTCTTTCTTCGGATATTCCGCATACCGCGCATGGGCGTCGCCTCCTTTCGCGGCGGGGAAGTAAATCCCGCGCCATTTCTGCTTTTTCTATAAGTATCATACACGGAAAACGAAAAAAATACAAGGCGGTTTCTGGGGATTTTTGGATGAGGTGTGAAGAGAAGAGAAAAACCGTTATTTATTTAACAAAAAGGCTTGCGTTTTGGAAAATCCATGCTATACTAATTCTATAATTGTCCCATATGGGACAATTTAGGAGGGGCAGTATGGAGGAAATCGCGTTTACCGCCGCGATGCGGCAAACCGCCGACGGCTTGTTCCTTCTGGAAGGGCTGGACGGGGAGACACGGCGGCAACTGTGGGCGCAGGCGCCCCGGCCGGTACGCTTTGAAAAGGGCGAGGCGATCTATTCCTGCCATGCCTTCCGCCGGGCGCTGGGGCTTCTGCTGCAGGGCGAGGTGCAGGTATACCGTCCGGGAGAGGACGGCCGCCGGGTGGTGATGAACCGGCTGACGACCGGGGAGGTCTTCGGCGCGGCGGCGCTGTTCGGCGAAGCAGAATCCTATGTGACGGAAATCGCGGCGCTGCGGCCCTGCGTGGTGCTGTTCCTGTCTCAGGAGCTGGTGACCGGGTGGATGCGCGCCCATTTTCCGGTGGCGGAGAACTACATCCGGTTCCTCACCGGGCGCATCCGCTTCCTCAACGGCAAAATCGCCGGGTTTACCGGCGGGCAGGCGGACGAACGGCTGACCGGGTATCTGTTGGCCCACCGCGGGGAGGACGGTCAGGTGACGCTGCCGGGCAGCCTGCTGGAGCTGGCCCAGTCCCTGAACATCGGGCGTTCCAGTCTGTACCGCTCGCTGGACGCGCTGACGCAGAGCGGCGCTATCCGCCGGCAGGGACGGCGGATTTATGTGGACGATCCCAGGCTCCTTGGAGAGCCTTGAATCGGATAGGTTGATTGGAGAAAGAAGGAGAACGTATGCAACTGAAAAAAATAACGGCCGGACTGCTCAGCGTCCTGCTGGCCGGCGCGCTGCTGGCCGGATGTTCCACGGGGGAGACCGCTTCCTCGAATGCATCCCAGCAGCCCGCCTCTTCCGCGGCGGCGGAGAAAACCAAGGTGAATGTATTCGGCATCAAGGGGCCGACCGGCATTGGCCTGGTCAATCTGATGAAAGCCAATGAGGAGAAGACGGCCCAGAACGACTACACCTTCTCTGTGCTGTCCACACCGGACGAGGCGGTGGCCAAGGTGGCCAGCGGCGAAGCGGATATCGCGGCGGTGCCCACCAATCTGGCGTCCGCCCTGTATGCCAAGACGAACGGCAAGGTGAAAATGCTGGCGGTCAACACGCTGGGGGTGCTGTACATTCTGGAAAACGGCACGGCTATCAACAGTGTGAAGGATCTGAAGGGTAAGACCATTTATTCCACCGGCCAGGGGGCCAATCCGGAATACGTGCTGCGGTATGTGCTGGAGAAAAACGGCCTGGATCCGGACAAGGACGTGAAGCTGGAGTTCCTGAGCGAGAACGACGAGCTGGCCACCCAGCTGGCGTCCGGGAAAGCCGGGGTGGCGCTGGTACCGGAGCCGGTGGTGACCACGGTGCTGACCAAGAACGACAAGCTGCGGGTGGCCCTGGATATGACTAAGGAGTGGAAGAATGCCGCAGGGGATGAGAGCACCCTGATGATGGGCTGCGTGGTGGCTCGTTCCGCGTTTGTGGAGAAGAACCCCCAGGCGGTCAAGGCGTTCCTCAGCGAGTACAAAGCCTCCATCGAAAAGGCGACCGGCGACGTGGACGGAACGGCCGCGCTGTGCGAGACCTACGGGATCATTCCCAAGGCGGCGGTGGCCAAGCAGGCGATTCCGCGCTGCAACTTGACATATGTGGACGGACAGGATATGATGAAGCAGATTAAGGGCTATTTCGACGTGCTATTTGCGGCGAAGCCCGCTTCCATCGGAGGAAAGCTGCCTGATGACGGCCTCTACTATCTCGACTAAAGGAAAACGGATCGGGACGGCCCTTCTGGCGGCGGCCTTTTGGCTGCTTGTCTGGCAGGGGATCAGTCTGCTGGTGGCGCAGGAACTTTTGGTTCCTGCGCCGCTTCAGGTTGCGCGCACGCTGGGACAGCTGGCGGGAGATGCGCGGTTTTGGCAGGCGGCGGGCGGCTCGCTGCTGCGGGTGGCCGTCGGGTTTGCGGCGGCGCTGGCGGCGGGGTCGCTGCTGGCGGTGCTGACGGTGCGGTTCCGGGCGGCGGACGTGCTGCTGTCCCCGCTGCTCAAAATCGTGCGGGCCGCGCCGGTGGCTTCGTTTATCATTCTGGCCTTGGTCTGGATCCGCACCAACACGCTGCCGGCGTTTATCGCCTTTCTGATGGTGGTGCCGGTGGTTTGGGGCAACGTGGAAAAGGGGATCCGGGAGACGGACGCGGGGCTGCTGGAAATGGCGAAGGTATACCGGCTGGGCTGGTGGAAAACCCTGGTGCGGGTGCGGATCCCTTCGGTGATGCCGTATTTTCTGGCGGCGGCCACCACCGGGCTGGGGTTCGCGTGGAAATCGGGGATCGCGGCGGAGGTCATCTGCCGGCCGGCCATGTCCATCGGCAGGCAGCTGCAGGACGCCAAGGTGTATCTGGAAACGCCTGAGGTATTCGCCTGGACGGCGGTGGTGGTGGCGCTGAGCATGGTGCTGGAGAAGGGGTTGCTGCTGGCTGTCCGGCGGCTTAAGCGCTACAACACCGGGGGAGAGGGGGACGGCGCGTGATCGCGTTGGAGGACGTATCGTTCGCTTACGGGCAAAAGCCGGTGCTGCAAGCGGTTTCCCTGCGGTTCCCGAAGAGCGGCGCGGTGTGCCTGTTCGGGGCGTCGGGCTGCGGCAAGACCACCCTGCTGCGGCTCCTGTCCGGCTTGGAAAAGCCAGACAAGGGGCGCCTCACGGGGCTGGAGGGCAAGAGGACGGCTATGCTGTTCCAGGAGGATCGGCTGCTGCCCTGGCTGTCGGTGCTGGAGAATGTGGCGGTGGTGCTGGAGGGGCCGGATGCCCGCGCGAGAGCGGCGGATTGGCTGGAGCTGGTGGGGTTGGCCGACGCGGCGCACAAGCGTCCGGCCGCGCTCAGCGGCGGGATGAGGCGGCGGGCCGCCCTGGCGCGCGCGCTGGCCGTGCAGCCCGACGTGCTGCTGCTGGATGAACCGTTCAGCGGGGTGGACGAGGCAAGCTGGCGGGAGCTGGCCGGATACATCGCGGCGGGCTATGCGGACCGCTTGGTGGTGCTGGTCACCCATATCCGGGCGGAAGCGGAGCAGCTGGGGGCGGCGGTGCTGGAGCTGCCGCCGGCGCCGCTGACCGGCCGGCTGACCTTCGGCTTACCCGAATAAATTCATGAAGAATTTTGCGGTTTTGGCTTGACAAACGGCCGGCTTTACGGTAATATATTGTACGGATTAAAAATCCCTTGCGGTTTTTTGTTAGTCGCCCGGGAAAATCCACAGTATATGGGGGCGTAGCTCAGCTGGGAGAGCGTACGGTTCGCATCCGTAAGGTCGAGAGTTCGATCCTCTTCGTCTCCACCAACAAAAACCCGCCATGGTTTTGCCATGACGGGTTTTTGCTATGTTATTTTTCGCTTTTATCTTGTAAGACTAACAGAAATTTGCGATAATATAAAAAATGCAAGAGGGTATATGATGAAAAAAGCCACTCAGATAGAGTCAGCGCCGGTATTTTGGTACTTTGAAAAAATATGTGCTATTCCGCACGGTTCAGGCGACATGGATGCCTTGAGTGAATACTGTATGCGGTTTGCAGAAGAAAACGGTTTACAAGCCGTTTGCGACGAGGCAAAAAATGTGGTGATCTATAAGCCGGGTACAAAGGGCTATGAAAATGCTGAGCCGGTTATTCTCCAGGGGCATCTTGACATGGTGTGCCAGAAAACAGAAGATTCAACCATGGACTTTGCAAAAGACGGGATAGAGGCTTTTACAGACGGTGATTTTATAAAAGCAAAAGGGACAACCCTGGGCGCCGATAACGGCATTGCCGTATCGATGATCATGACCATATTGGCGAGTCGGAATCTGCCCCATCCGCCGATCGAAGCGGTTTTTACAACCGATGAAGAAATAGGCATGCTTGGAGCCCAAAGGCTGGACACCGCCGTTTTGAAGGGCAGAAGAATGATCAATCTGGACGCGGAGGAAGCGGAGATCCTGACCGTTTCCTGCGCGGGGGGCAGTGATTGTAAGCTGATCCTTCCGTTTGATAGAAAAGTCGTGCGCGGTACGAAAATTCTATTGGAGATCCAAAATTTGAAAGGCGGCCATTCCGGCGTTGATATCGATAAGGGCCGTGTAAATGCCAACGTATTGGCGGGGAGAATTTTGCATCATGCGAGGAAAACGACGGCGTATGATATCCTAAAAATCAATGGCGGAACGAAAGGAAACGCCATTCCCTTTTGCTGTAAAGCGGAACTTGTCACGGCAGACGCGGAAAGTTTTATACAGGTACTTGAAGACTATTGTTCTGTTGTAAAAAGGGAGATCGGAGACAGGGAAGAACAGTGTTCGATCCGTCTAACGATGGAAGCGGCCGGTGAGTTTGAGGTTTTGGACTCTGTCGCCCGGGACAAGCTGTTATACATGCTGTTGATGACGCCAAACGGTGTGGTGGACATGAGTGCGGAAATAGACGGTTTGGTTGAAACCTCATTGAATCTGGGGATTCTGATGACAGAAGCGGACGGAATTGTTCTGCAGTACGCTCTGAGGAGCAATAAAAAATCCGCCCTGACTTATCTGGAGGACAAGCTCGCGGCGTTTGCCTCCTATAACGATTGCCGCTTCGGCATATCCGGCCGGTATGTCCCCTGGGAATTTAAAAAGGATTCGCCGCTCCAACAATTGTATATGGATGCTTTTTGCGAAAAGTTTGGGCACAAACCTCAAATTGCCGCCATCCATGCCGGGCTGGAATGCGCGGTGTTTGCGCAGAAAATGGAGGGCTTGGATTGTATTGCGATTGGCCCGGATATGTTTGACGTGCATACGGTAAATGAAAAACTAAGCATTTCTTCCACCACGGAAATTTTCGAGCTGCTATGTGTCGTGCTCGAAAGATGCAAATAAAATATTCTGAAATGCGGCGGCAATATTCTGTTTATGACGCGTGCGGAGAGGAATGAAGAACTATGGATAACAAAGATTTTAAGCCATATATTCCAGCGGAAAAAATTACTCCCGAAATTACGATAACTTCTATCGTTATGGGCGTGCTGTTGGCCGTTATATTTGGCGCGGCAAACGCTTATTTAGGGTTGCGGGTGGGTATGACCGTTTCGGCGTCCATACCCGCGGCGGTCATCGCCATGGGCGTCATCCGTGTCATTATGCGCAAAAATTCTATTCTGGAGAGCAATATTGTGCAGACCATCGGTTCGGCCGGCGAGTCGTTGGCGGCCGGTGCCATCTTTACGCTGCCGGCCCTGTTTTTGTGGGCGGCGGAGGGCAAGGTGGATAAGCCGGGCCTATGGGAAATCACCGCGATTGCTCTTATTGGCGGGTTGCTTGGCGTGTTTTTTATGGTCCCGCTCCGCAATGCCCTTATCGTGAAAGAGCATGGGGTACTTCCCTATCCGGAGGGAACCGCCTGTTCTGAGGTGCTTCTGGCTGGAGAAGAAGGCGGCGCGAAAGCCTCGACCGTTTTTGCCGGCATGGGCTTTGCGGCGTTATTCAAGTTTATTATTGATGGATTAAAGCTGGTTGCCGGAGAAATTTCGGTAAGCGTTAAGGGCTTTGCGGGACAGATCGGCACGCAGATTTATCCGGCGGTCATGAGCGTGGGCTATATCTGCGGCGCAAGGATTTCGTCCTATATGTTTGCCGGCGGCATTTTGAGCTGGCTTGTTATCATCCCGCTTATTGTGCTGTTCGGTGCGGATATGACGCTGTATCCCGGAACAGCGCCGATCAGCGAGATTTTTGCAAAGGGCGGAGCGGGCGCCATCTGGGGCACCTATATCCGCTATATCGGGGCGGGTGCGCTGGCTGCAGGCGGCATTATCAGCCTGATAAAATCTCTGCCGCTTATTCTAAAGACTTTTGGAGGCGCCGTGAAGAGCATGGCGGGCTCAAAAGAGAAGGCGAATGAACGCACGTCGAAAGACATCTCCATCAAAGTGGTGTTTCTGGCGATTGTGGTTCTGACTCTGCTCGTATGGCTCATCCCCGCCATTCCGGTTAGTTTGCTCGGTGCGGTCATTATCGTTGTATTTGGCTTCTTTTTCGCTACCGTTTCCTCTCGCATGGTGGGCTTGGTCGGCAGCAGCAACAATCCAGTTTCCGGCATGGCCATTGCCACTCTTCTGATTGCTACACTCATTTTAAAGGTTAGCGGGGCAACCGGTATTGCCGGTATGTGCAGTGCGATTGCGATTGGCTCGGTTATTTGCATTGTTTCCGCCATTGCCGGCGATACGTCCCAGGATCTGAAGACCGGGTATCTTTTAGGCGCCACACCGAAGAAACAGCAGATTGGCGAAATTGTCGGCGTTATTGCCGCGGCACTGGCAATCGGCGGAACACTCTATCTCCTGGACAGCGCGTGGGGCTTTGGTACAGACGAACTCGCAGCGCCTCAGGCCACCCTGATGAAGCTGATTACAGAAGGGGTTATGGAAGGAAATCTTCCGTGGGCGCTGGTGTTTATCGGTGCTTTTATTGCCGTGTTGGTCGAGATTGTCGGCATACCAGTGCTGCCCTTTGCGATTGGCGTGTATCTTCCTGTTCAGCTGAATGCGTGCATTATGGTTGGCGGTCTTGTCCGCCTGGCTTTGGATAAGCTGAAGCGCAGCAAAGAGGAAAAGGATGCCATTGTGAATGACGGCGTTCTTTTCTGTTCGGGTATGATAGCCGGTGAAGGCCTGGTGGGGATCCTGCTGGCAATTTTGGCGGTGTTTGGTCTGAATTCCGCGATTAACCTGTCCGAAAAATGGGCGATACCGGCGGTGGTTTCCAATATCGGAGGACTGGTGTTATTCGGTGTCATCATTCTGACGCTGTTGAAATTCTCCTTGTGGAAGAAGAGAAAATAAAAATGCGAAACAAACAGTCCGAAAATTATTTGGATGGGAAGCCGCTGCGGAATGAAAAAATTTCGTGGTCGGTCGAGGATGGACAAGTAACGCTGGAAATTGAAAATAAAGGCATATGGAATACGCTTTTTCAAAAAGTTTTGAAAAAGCCGCGGATCAGCTATGTGCATCTGGACGAAATGGGGAGTTTTATCTGGCCCCTTTTAGATGGCGAAAAGAGCATTCTGGAGATAGGAAAAGCCGTTGAAGAACAATTTGGAGATAAGGCAAATCCGTTATATGAAAGATTGGCTGAATATTTTCGGATTTTGGAAAGCTATCATTTTATACACTTAAATACATGAGCTTTACGCCAGCTGTATCCATATGGTCTTTCCATGTAGATCCGAATGGCTGTCGCAAGGTGGAAATGAAGAGAGCGGTCAAGGGGTTGAAGCCTTGGCCGCTCTTTATTTGGAGGCCGGTGCGGGTTCGACAACGCTGTGGGTTGTAGCAAGGCTAATCCCCCTTTTGGCCTAAGGCTTGTTTGCCGCAGAAGTTTTTTTGTGCGGCGATGGTTGCCAGCGTATCGCCCAGCTGTGTCAGAGTGGCCCCGATGAGAGTAATCTCGTCGGCTTCACGTCCTTCGGCGATGGCGGCCGCTATGGCGGTAATGCCGGCGGCTAACGTATTCGGACACACAATGTCACCTCCCCAATATATATTCTATGCACGAGACCCTGGTCATGTCCGGCCAAGTGCGCCAATCATGCAATAAGCGCGTCCCCCCATAACGCAGGCCAAGTTCCCGGGATCCAGCGTTTATCTATGGGCAAATACAGAAACTTTACAAATCGTTTATTGACTAGGCGCTCTATAAATCATATAATAGACTAATCGGTCTACTATATGATTGAAGGGGATCCCTATGAAAAAAGCAGAAAAAACTGAACGGACAAAGGAACGAATTCTTCAAGCAGCGATGGAAGAGTTTGGAAGAAAGGGGTATGCGGCCGCCACCATAGGCGCCATTTGCAGCGAACACGGCATCGCCAAGGGCCTGCTCTACCATAACTTTGTGGGTAAGGACGACCTGTATTTAGCCTGTGTATCCCGCTGCTTCGATGATGTGACGGCATATCTGCAGGGGCAGAACCTGGGGGCGGATCTGCATCGTTATATGGAGTATCGTTTTCGGTATTTTTCCGATCATCCGCTGTGTGCAGGGCTTTTCTTTGAGGCGGTATTGCAGCCCCCGGCAGCCCTCGTCTCTGCCATTCGGGAACGAAAGAGAGTGTTCGACCAACTGAACCAGCGGATTTATCGCGAGGCGCTGTCCGCGATGAAGCTGCGCAGGGAAGTCACCGAAGCGGAGGCCCTGGAATACTACGCCATCATGCAGGAGATGTTCAATGGGTATTTCAGCAGCCCGGCCTATGCGGGCAAAGATTTTAAGACGGTGGTGGCCGACCATGAGGATAAGCTGGCCAAAATGCTGGATCTTATGCTGTACGGTATTGCGGAAAGGGGCTCTGAAAAATGATCCTGTCTATTGTGCGGCTTCTGGCCGCTGTGATTCTGGCCTTTCTGGCCGGGAAACTCATCTCCAAGCTGAAGCTGCCCTCCATTTTGGGGTGGCTTATCGCCGGCATGGCTCTGGGCCCTCATGCTTTATCTTTGGTAAACAGCGCCCTCCTCGATGCGGTTTGGTATCAAAGCGCGGTGCATATTCTGGAGTGTGCGGTCGGCCTGATGATCGGCACGGAACTGGTCTGGAAGAGGATTAAGAAATCCGGGCGCTCCATCATCATCACCACCCTCACCCAATCCCTGGGCACTTTTCTGCTGGTGTCGCTTGTGTTCGGCATCGTCTTCTATTTTACAAATATCCCGTTGTATCTAGCCTTCCTTTTCGGCGGGATCGCTTTGGCGACGGCTCCCGCCCCGGCGCTGTCCATCGTGCGGGAATTTAAGACCAAGGGCCCCGTCACTTCGACCTTGATCCCCATGGCCGCGCTGGACGATATTGTGGGCTGCATCCTGTTTTTCACCACCATTGCGCTGGTCGCGGGGAACCTGTCCGCCGGAGAAATGCCCGCTTACATGATCGCTCTGGTGGTGCTGCTGCCCCTGGCGATCGGCGTGGTCACCGGCCTGCTGGCGGGTCTTGTGCTGAAAAAAGAGCGCCCTGCGCCGGTTACCCTGTTCCTCCTCATCTTCACCATTCTGATTGCCTCCGGCGTAGGGTTCCTGTGCAACGGCCTGCTGCCCCGCCCGGTGCTCAATTTCATGCTCATCGGCATGGCGTTTTCCGCCACTTTCTCGAATATGATGCCGGAGGAACGGCTGGAGCAGATCATGAAGGGCTTCAATCCCATTCTCGGCGTGGCCATGATTGTCGTCATCCTCAATCTCGGCGCGCCGCTGGATTACCATCTGATCCTGGGGGCCGGGCTGTTTACCGCCATCTACATCATTGCCCGGGCATTGGGGAAATATTTTGGAGCGTTCTTCGGCGCGGCGGTCACCAAGTCGCCCAAAACCGTGCGGAATTTTCTGGGCTTCACCTTACTGCCCCATTCGGGGGTGTCCCTGGTCTTTACCGGTATCGCCGTGTCTGTGCTGACCGGCCCGGCTCCAGAATGCGCGAAAATCATCCAGGGTACCATCGCCGCCGCGGCGGTTATCAACGAGATCATCGCGGTTATCATGGCGAAAAAAGGATTCGAATGGGCGGGGGAATTTCACAAAGGAGAGCCTGAGAAAGAGGAAAGCCGTAAACTACCGGTTGATTGAGAAATACGGGCATACGCTAAGCGCTGGACACAGATTTTGTGGCAATAGCGCCGGAATATAAAACCGCGGGGGAAATTCGACGATTTCCCCCGCTTTTTTGCCGCCTGTTCATATAAAAGACAGACCAGAGGGACGCTGGCGTACATTCCCTATAAGAGAGCGGATAAACCGGCTTTCCGCAAGAGAAGAGGATTCCGGAACGTATTGTGCCATTCCGCATAAGCTGTACTATACCCCTACGGGAAGGAGGTTATACTCATGTCAGAATGTACGAGTTGTTCGGCTGGAGTTACTGCTAACCTGTCAGAGCCGGTTGAAGGCACTTGCCCGGCTGTTGGCTATCAGAAAGTAGCTGTTTGTGTCCCGGTGCTTATCACGCCTTTTGCGCATACCGGAAAGACGGTGACCAAGTGCTGCGGTGAGCCGGCTGTTGTTCCCGGCGAAATGCCCTGCCCCGGAAGAAAGAACGGCGTTTGCGCATTTACCATGAGTCAGACGATATGTGTGGAGGTTCCCGTAAACTTTGGCGCTACGGCAGTAGTAGGCGACACCTTTGTCGACTGTATTGACGCTTCCGCTGAGGACATCTGTCGAAACTGCAAAGAGGAGGTTTGAAAGAAATGGCCTATGATACCCCCTGCCAGCCGGAATCCTCTATTCCATCCGAGACATGCGGATGCAAGCAGGATGGATGCGAAAAGATCGGTTACCAATATGCGGATATCAGCGTTCCGGTAGAATTGAAATCGGATGCGAGTATTGGCGAGGTAACGGTGGAATGCTGCGGTGAGCCTTGTGTGAATTGTCGTGAATGCGACTGCGGAGACGCATGTGAAATCGTCGTCACGCAAAAGGTGAACATCCGCATTCCGGTCCATTATCAGGTAACCGCATGCATGGGTGACAGCACCATGAACTGCGATTGCGGCGGCTCCTGCTGTCAATAATTTTCTATGGCGCGTTGCGACGAAATCGCAACGCGCCTACTTATTACGCAGATCTCTTATGGATATCTTGAATTGCATGGTCGGTTTCACGTCATGCGTTGTCTTACGCTGTGTTATACTTTGGCTGGGATAGTGGGGGACGCAGAACTTTTATAACTTTTTGGATGTATTTCCAACTAAGATCGGTATAATCTTTTGGAATTTCTTTAAATAATATTAATTTTGTAAAGATCAATCGACAATTTCCGCTTTTTGTGATAGGATATATCATGAAATTGTCGAACAAGTGCGAGTTATTTCGAATTTTTCATGCATTTGTAGGACAAATTTGAGGAGGAAAACGAATGAAAAAGGTATGGACTCTCATTGCTTGCTTCGCCGCTTGTCTGTCTCTGGCCGCTTGCGGCACCGATTCGAACAGCAGCACGCCGGGCAGCACCGTCGCTACCACCACCACGGCCAAAACCGAGGCGGCCGACAAGACGGAGAAAACCACCGCGGCGACAACCGCGGCGACCAAGGAGCAGGGTTCCGCCGCCGGCATGACGTTGGAAGCGTATATCGCCTCGATCCAGGACAGCATTGATCAAATGTCCGCCGCCACGGAAAGCAGCGGCATGAAGATGAAGGTGTTCGCACGGGGCAAGTCCCTGGTGTACAGCTATCAGTATACCATCGATCTCGGGGATACGTCGCTGCTGAAATCCACCTTTGAGCAGGCGCTGGCTTCGACGGAAAGCACCTTCTCCAGCGTCCTGTCCGCCATGAAGCTCGTGGTGCCGGACGCGGAGTCCGTGACCGTTGAGTATCTGGACAAGGCCGGCAAGGTCATCGTTTCCAAGGAATTCAAATAAGCTTATACAGCAAGATAAAGCCCGAGGGGAGAGTAAATCGCTCTCCCCTCGGGCTTTTTTGTTCATCATAGGCGCCTTTTATTTCAGGGCCTGTCCGCCGCAGGAGATGATTCGCTGCGCCAGCCGCGCCATTTCTTCGGGGGATTCCTTCATGCCGGTTTCCAGCCATCGCTGGAATAATCCAATACAGCCGTACACGATGAACTCATAGAAATACTCGAAGCGTTCCGAATGCGCGCCCTCATACGCGGCGGTGATTTCCTGAAAGCATTTGTCCTTGACAATGGCCTTCAGCCGGTTGACAAAGGCGTGATCGCCGTTGGGCCCCAACAGCGCAATGGCCATGTCGGAGTAGTTGATGAAGAAATGAAAGATATCGTTCAAAATGGGGTAAGGGTTTTCCGCGTTGACGATGGAGGGCTGCGCGTTCAAAATCTGATTGAATTCCTCGAACATTTCCGCCTCCACCTGCTCGAGCATATCGTATACATCCTTATAATGCAGGTAGAACGTCCCCCGGTTAATGTCAACCATGTCGGCGATTTCCCGTACCGTGATGTCCTTAATCGGTTTTTCCTGCAGCAGCTTCGTCAGGGCGAGACGAAGCTGCCTTTTTGTTTTGCGGACACGCCTGTCGACTTTCTTTTCCTCCATGACCGCTCTCCCTTTCGCTACTCAACAATTTTATAATTTTATGTCTATTATTTAATAATGGACAAGGGATATGATTATTAACGCACACTTGGTTACTTATCTGGTGATTGCTTTCTGAACTAATATTAATATAATATAACTAGGCCTAAAAGTCAACAGCTGTTCATTTTAAATATTTCAAGTTTATTAGGAGGAGCGATCTATGGTCAAATTCGGCAAGGCGATCGTCAAGCTGCGAATTCCGATTCTGATCCTTGGGGTATTGCTGCTGATCCCATCGGTTTTCGGCATGATGAACACCAGGATAAACTACGATATGCTGGATTATCTGCCCGGGGACATGGACACGGTAAAAGGGCAGGACATTCTGCTGGACGAATTCGGCAAGGGCGCCTTTTCCCTGGTGGTGGTCGAAGGCATGGAGCCCAAGGACATCGCCGCCATGAGGGCGAAAATCGAAACGATCGAGCATGTGGAAACGGTGCTGTGGTACGACAGCCTGGTGGATTTGTCCGTTCCCATGGAAATGCTGCCCGATAAGCTTTATGAGGTCTTCAACCGGGGCGACAGCACCATGATGGCGATTTTCTTCGACACCTCTACCTCCGCGGATGAAACCATGGAGGCCATATCGCAAATTCGTTCGGTGGCCGGCAAGCAGTGCTTTGTTTCGGGTCTGTCGGCGTTGGTGACCGATTTAAAGGGCTTGTGCGAGCATGAGGAACCCATTTACGTCGCCCTGGCGGTGGTGCTGGCCTGTGCGGTTATGATGCTGTTTATGGATTCCTGGGTCATCCCGTTCATCTTCCTGATGAGCATCGGCATGGCGATTCTCTACAACCTGGGCAGCAACTTCTTTATGGGCGAGATTTCCTACATAACCAAGGCGTTGTCCGCCGTTCTGCAGTTGGGCGTCACCATGGACTATTCCATTTTTCTCTGGCACAGCTACTCCGAGCAGAAGGTCCGCTTTCAAGGGGACAAAAACCGGGCCATGGCCCACGCCATTTCCAACACCATCACGTCGGTGGTGGGCAGCTCGGTGACGACGGTGGCCGGTTTCCTGGCGTTGTGCTTCATGACGTTCACCTTGGGGCGGGATTTGGGCCTGGTCATGGCCAAGGGCGTGGTCTTGGGCGTAATCGCCTGTATCACCATCCTCCCGGCCATGATTCTCGTGTTCGATAAGCTGATTGAGAAAACCCGGCATCGCCCGCTCCTGCCCAAAATGGATAAGTTCGTGGGCTTTGTCACCAAGCGATCCTGGATTTTCCTGGTGGTTTTTCTCATTGCTCTGGTTCCCGCGTTTTATGGCTACCGGAATGCGAAGGTTTACTACGAGCTGAGCGAGGCCCTTCCCAAGGATATGGAGAACATCGTTGCCACCACGAAGCTGCAGGAGACCTTCGATATGGCGTCCACCCACATGATTCTGGCCGACGCCAAGCTGTCCGCCAAGGACGCGAAGGCCATGATGGACGAAATCGAAACCGTCGACGGCGTGAAATATGCCATCGGGTTTAATAGCCTGGTCGGCTCGGCTGTTCCGGAGGAAGTTCTGCCCGAGTCGCTGACCAGTCTGCTTAAGAGCGATAAGTATCAGCTCATGCTGGTCAGTTCCCGGTACAAAGTGGCGTCCGACGAGGTCAACCGGCAGGTGGACGATATCAACGCCGTATTGAAAAAGTACGACAAAAACGGCATGCTCATCGGGGAAGCCCCCTGCACCAAGGATCTGATCACCGTCACCGACCGGGATTTTAAGGTGGTCAACATCATTTCCATCGCGGCGATTTTCATCATCATCGCCCTGGTGCTGAAATCCGTCACCCTGCCGGTCATCCTGGTGGCGGTCATTGAGTTCGCCATCTTCATCAATCTGGGCATTCCCTTCTATACCGGCACGGCCCTGCCCTTTGTCGCCCCCATCTGCATCAGTACCATCCAGCTGGGCGCCACGGTGGACTATGCCATTCTGATGACCACCCGGTACAAAAAGGAGCGCTTCCGGGGCCGGGATAAGCATGAGGCCGTCAGGACGGCCCTGTCCGCGTCCATTCCCTCCATCACCGTCAGCGCTCTGGGCTTTTTCGCCGCCACCTTCGGCGTGGGCCTGTACTCGGATATCGATATGATTGGCTCCATGTGCAACCTGATGGCCCGCGGCGCCATCATCAGTATGCTATCGGTCATTCTCATTCTCCCCGCTATGTTCCTGCTGTTCGATAAAGTGATAGGCAAAACCACCCTGGGCATGCGGCCCAAACAGTCTCAAGGAGGTATCGGTCATGAAAAATAAGCTGCCTGTTAAAATTCTTGCCATCCTGCTGTCCTGCGGGCTGCTGACCGTGGGCGTGGGGGCCGCCCTGGCCCTGCAGCCGGCGGACGCCGCGCCGCCGGCTTCCGCCGCAACCAAGGAGCCGCAGCCGGCCGGCGCGGTTCAAAAGGAAGAAACGGTATACGTCTTGGCCAACGCCGACGGCACCGTGAGGAAAATCATTGTCAGCGACTGGCTGAAAAACACGCTCAAGCAGGACGTAATCGCCGACAAAAACGAGCTGTCCGAGGTGACGAACGTCAAAGGCGACGAGGGCTATTCCATGAACCCCGACAATATGCGGCTGTGGGACGCGAAGGGGCAGGATATTTATTATCAGGGCGAGATCCAGAAAAAGCTGCCTGTGGACATCTCCATCTCTTACAAACTGGACGGCCGCAGCATCTCCGCCGAGGAACTGGCCGGTAAAAGCGGCAAGGTCACCATGACCTTTACCTACACCAATAACCAGAAGCAGCCGGTGACCATCGATGGAAAAACGGAGGAGCTGTATGTGCCCTTCGTGATGCTGACCGGCATGATTCTGGACAACGATCACTTCCAGAATGTAACCGTCAGCAACGGCAAGGTTATCAGCGACGGGGATAAGAGCGTGGTTATCGGCTTTGCCCTGCCCGGTATGCAGGAGAATCTGAATCTTCCGGCGGATCGGCTGGAGCTTCCCTCCAGTGTGGAAATCACAGCCGACGCGACGGCGTTTTCCCTCATGACCACCATGACCATCGCCACCAACGATGTGTTTAACGAACTGGATCCCGACAAGCTGAACGATCTTAATCAACTGGGCGATTCGCTCGATGAACTCGGCGCAGCCGCCGGGAAACTGGTGGACGGCTCCTCCGCGCTGTACGGCGGCCTAAGCTCCCTGCTTGCCAAATCGGGCGACCTGATTAAGGGGATCGACCAGCTGGCCGCCGGCGCCAAGGAGCTGAGCGCCGGCGCCGGGAAGCTGCAAGGCGGCGCCGCCGATTTGCAGTCCGGCGCGAACGAGCTGGCTGACGGCCTGCAGCAGCTGTCTAAAAACAGCGCGGCCCTGAATGAGGGGGCTCAAACCGTCTTCAACACCCTCCTGGCCGCCGCCGATTCCCAGCTGGCCGCCGCCGGGCTGCAGACGCCGAAGCTGACGATCGACAATTACGCGAAGGTTCTCGATCAGATCCTCGCCTCCCTCAGCGAGGAGGCGGTGCGCAAGACCGCCGACGCGGCGGCGTTGGAAAAGGTCACCGCGGCGGTGAATGCGCAGGAAAGCGCCGTGCGCGCCCAAGTACAGGCGGTTGTTCGAAACCGCGTGCTGGAGGCGGTGCTGCAAACGCTGCATCCGCCCATCACCGTGGAGCAGTTCGCGCAGGCCCCCAAGGAGGTACAGGCCGCGGTTAATGCCGCCGTGGATCAACAGATGGGCACCGACGCGATAAAGGATCAGGTGGATACCGCCGTCCGGCAGCAAATCCAGCAGCTGATCGCGGATACTATGAAAAGCGCCGAGGTGCAGGCTCAAATTGAAGAAGCGGTGCAGAAAGCGGCCGCCGGCCGGGACAGCATCCAGACGCTGCGTAAGCAGCTGGACAGCTATCAGGAATTCTACACCGGCCTGCGGACGTATACCGCCGGCGTGGACGCGGCGGGCGCGGGCAGTGGCCAGCTGAAGGATGGTGCGGCGGATCTGGCCGGCGGCGCGGCGGATTTAGCGAAAGGCGCCGACCAGCTCTTAGCCGGTGTGCTCGAACTGCAAAAGGGCGGCGCCGCCCTGATCGGCGGCGAGAAGGAGCTGAAAGCCGGCGCCATGCAGCTGTCCGACGGCATGAAGGAATTCAACAACAACGGCATCAAAAAGCTGACGCAGGTGTACGATGGCGACGTCAGCGTCCTCGTGGAACGTGTAAAAGCCGTCATCCGCATCTCCAAGAGTTACCAGACCTTTGCCGGCGCGTCGGATGAAACCGACGGCAGCGTGAAATTCATCTACAAGACCGACGGCATCGAATAGCCTCAAGCACCCCGCCATTTCGGCGGGGTGCTCAGTCTGTCAAAAAAGGGAATCCGCCATTCGTGAAACGAAAAAAGCGGAGGCGGGTTACCAATCGGTGTTTGCGAGGACATGTGCCTCGCAAACACACCTTATAGGCGAAAAATAACGGAAACACGTGTGTTTCCGTTATTTTTCAAGAGCAGGGCGTGGCCAGGCGGAGCGAACGGCTCCGCCAGCGGGGCATAGAGGGAGCAAGGCGAGTATAACGAGCCGCCGCGATCCGGCATCCCCGTCCAGCAGCGTGTCGACTTTGTCGACACGCTGAGCCCCCCGCCATTTCGGCGGGGGGCTTTTCCGTCCGGCCGCCTCTTGCTATTTTAAGGAAATTGGGGTATGATAAAAAGAAATAGGACGCCGTGGAGAAAGGCTGGCAGGTGCTGCCGATGTGAATCGGCAGCATTTTTCGTCCGTTCCACAGCCGAAAGGATGATGCGCGATGGCGGACAAAAGGGTATTGGTCATGAACGGCCCGAACCTCAATTTGCTGGGGATGCGGGAACCGGGTGTGTACGGCGACGAGAGCTACGACGCCATCTGCGCGCGGGTGGAGGAGCAGGCCCGGGCGCTGGGGCTGCAGGCGGACTTCTTTCAGTCCAACAGCGAGGGCGCGCTCATCGACCGGCTGCACGCCGCCATGGGCGTATACGACGGCATCGTGCTGAACGCCGGCGCCTACACCCATTACAGCTATGCCATCCGGGATGCCATCGCGGCCATTCGGTTGCCGGTGGTGGAGGTGCATCTGTCCAATATCCACGCCCGGGAGGAGTTCCGGCATACATCGGTCATTGCGCCGGTCTGCCGGGGGCAGATCGCGGGCTTCGGGCCAGCAAGCTATACGCTGGCGCTCCACGCGCTGCGGGAGCTGCTGTAGAAGCCGCCTAAACTTCGCGAAATCGGCTGCCTGCGGGCGGAAGAGGGAGGTATATGATGACAACGTATTGGGAACGCCTCGCGTCCCGGCTTCCGGCCGGCGGCAGCGCCGCACTGGTTACCTCGCCGCATAACCGCCGGTATCTGACCGGCTTTCCCTCCAGCGACGGCTGTGTTCTCATTCTGCCGGACGCCGCGTATTTCCTGACGGATTTCCGCTATATCGAGGCGGCGCGCCGGCAAATCCGTTCCATGGAATGCCTGTGCTATCAGCGCCTGACGGACACCCTGCGGGAACTGACGGAAAAGCACGGCGTCCGGAGGCTGCTGGTGGAAGCGGGGCAGATGACCCTGCGGGAAAGGCGGAAGCTGCGGGAGACCCTGTCGGGGGATGTCGAGGATGGGGACGAGCTGGACGACTGGCTGGAGGCGCTTCGATTGATCAAATCCCCGGATGAGCTGCGCCGTATCCGGGAAGCCCAGGCGCTGACCGCCTATGGCTTTGAGAAAATACTCGACTATATCCGTCCGGGCCGGACGGAACGGGAGATTGCTCTGGAGCTGGAATTCCTTATCCGCCGGCAGGGGGCGGAGGGGATCGCTTTTGATTTCATCGTGGTGTCGGGCGCCAATTCCTCCTTGCCGCACGGCGTGCCGTCGGACAAGGCGGTGGAACCCGGGGACTTTGTGACGATGGACTTCGGCGCGGTGGTGGACGGCTGGCATTCCGACATGACCCGCACCGTCGCGGTGGGGCGCGTCGGTGAGAAGCAGCGGGCGGTATACAATACCGTGCTGCGGGCCCAGCAGGCGGCGCTGGCGGTGCTGCGGGCCGGCCTTCCCTGCGTCGAGGGGGACGCTGCCGCCCGGCGGATTATCGAGGCGGCCGGTTACGGCGGCTGCTTCGGACACAGCACGGGGCACGGTGTCGGCGTGGAAATCCACGAAGCGCCGCGCTTGTCGCCCGGCGCGGCGGGGGAGAGGCTGGCGGCCGGCAGCGTGGTGACGGTGGAGCCGGGCATTTATATCCCGGGCGAATTCGGCGTGCGCATCGAAGACATGGCGTTTATTACGCCGGACGGCTGCGAAAATCTGACCGGCTGCCCGAAGGAATTGATGGTGCTGTGATGGATAAGAACGACTGGTCGCCGCTGCTGCAGCTTGCCCTGGGGGATGCGACCATGCTCAAAGAGCTCCTCCGCGAGCCTATTGCGGAGGAAAAGCCGGAGCCTGGGGAGGAGATTGTGCCCGCGATGGCCCAGGCACTGGCCGATTGGGCGGCCCTCCTGCCGGGAGACGTTGTGACGCTGGGGGGCGATCCCACCTATCCCATGCCGCCCGTCCTGCTCGGCGGCGACGGCTGGCTGGATTTCTACGAGCTGACCGGCGGGGAGGAGGCGGAGCGGGTGGATACCCTGGCCGGGGATTTCAACCGCTATGCCGCCGCGCATCCGCAGGAGGCCAGTGCGGTGTACCGGCTGGCGGCGGAGAAGCTGAAGCCGGCCGGCAAAACGCTGATTTTTCAGAATAAACCGGCCGAGAGCCGCTAGAGACCTTTCGAAATCCCCAAAAACTGCCGGTTTCTGCTGTGGAAAGCCATGTTTTTCGAACTTGGGGCTTGCAATCTATCCGCCGATACGGTAGAATGGGATACAGTTATGAAAATGGAGGAATAACAATGGTATCAGCAGGTGATTTTCGCAACGGCGTGACGTTTGAAATGGACGGCAACGTCTATCAGATTATCGAATTCCAGCACGTCAAGCCGGGCAAGGGCGCCGCTTTCGTGCGCACCAAAATCCGCAACGTAATCGCCGGTACGGTGGTGGAAAAAACCTTCAACCCCAACGATAAATATCCCACCGCTTTCGTTGAGAGAAAGGATATGGAATACTCCTACAACGACGGCGATTTGTATTATTTCATGGACAGCGAGACCTATGAGCTGCTGCCCATCGGCAAGGATATCCTGTCTGACAACTTCCGCTTTGTCAAGGAGAACATGATCTGCAAGGTCATGTCCTATAAGGGCAAGGTCTTCGGCGTGGAACCCCCGAATTTCGTGGAACTGCAGGTGACCACCACCGATCCGGGCTTCAAGGGCGACACCGCCACCAACGCCACCAAGCCCGCCACCCTGGAGACCGGGGCGGAAATCCGGGTGCCCCTGTTTATCGACGAAGGGGAGATGATTCGGGTGGATACCCGTACCGGCGAGTATATGGAGCGTGCATAATTCCCCGAAGATGTGCGCAAATTATAAAAATATTCAATATTAAAGGAGGGACAGCACATGACTGTCACAGAAAAGGTTGCCTATTTGAAAGGGTTGGCCGAAGGTATGGCCATCGACGAGAATTCCAAGGAAGGCAAGCTGCTCAAAGCGATTACCGACGTTCTGGCGGATCTGGCCCTGAGCGTAGAGGATCTGGAGGATTACACGGCCGAGCTGACCGAGCAAGTGGATGCCATCGACGAGGATCTGGATGCGCTGGAATGCGATTTTTACGATGACGACGAATGCGAGTGCGGCTGCGATGAATGCGGCGACGAAGACTGGGACGGCGAGTTTTACGATGTGACCTGCCCCAACTGCGACGAAGAATTCAGCGTGGACGAGGAAACCCTGATGGAGGGCAGCATCGAATGCCCCAACTGCGGCGAACACCTGGAATTCGATATCGACGAGTGTGACGAGGAAGGCTGCGACTGCGGCTGTCACCACTGCGAAGAAGACAAATAAGCATCCCCTTTGCAAGGCCCGCCGAAAAAACGGCGGGCCTTGCTGTGATCTGTCCGCAGCCGCGCATGGGTTCCGTCAACGCCGGGCATACTAAAGGAAACGGCGGAGCGGACGCGTCAAGGCGTTTCGCTTCTCTTTTCAACAGAAATGCGAAAGGACGGGGCTTTAAGTATGCGTCTGGCGGCCAGGGGGCGAGCGTGCCTGAAAGGGCAATGGGCGGGCGCCGTGACGGTCCAGCTGACGATGCTGGCGGCGGGCGCTTTTTTGCTGGTATTGGAATTGCTGCTGCTGCGGCTGACCGGCATCGGCATGGCGGAAACCGTGCATGTGCCCGACTGGCTGGCAAATGCCGGCCTGTGGCCGCATGCCGCCATCATCGCCGGCGTCGCGATGCTGGATCTGCTGCTGGTGTCTCCTCTGCGTTTGGGGGAGGCTGCTTATTATTACCAGCTGACGCAGGGACAGGCACGCGCCCGGGAGGCGACCTGCGCCTTCCGGGCGGTGCGGGATACGGGCAGCCTGACGGTGCCTCAGTCGGCCACCCACGAATTCGTGCCTGTGCGCCCGGAAACGCCAAAGGTGCCGGTGCGCACCATCTGGGGCTTTTATCGGAAGGGATACGGCAAGGCGGTGGGCTGGCGGCTGGTCATGTGGGGCTGGCGCACCGTCTACGGCCTCGCCTGCTTCGCGCCCGCCACCCTGCTGTGGGGGTACAGCGAGGTGCTGCGGGTAAGCGGCGACGCCTCGTCGCTGACGGACGTAACCCGGCTGTTCTGCGGCCTGTTCGGTCTGTTCGCCCTGGCCGCAGGCTGGGTGGTGCAGCAGCTGATGATGCTGCGCTATCTGCCGGCCCAGTTCCGGCTGGCCGAAGGGGCATCCCTGCGGGAGGCCTTGCGGGATTCCCGGCGGCTGATGAAGGGGAATACCGGCGACGCCGCTTGGATGTATATGGGGTTTTCCGGCTGGCTGGCCGCCTGCCTGTTCGTTATCCCTATTGTATACGTATCCCCCTTGTTTTTGACCACCCGGGCGATCTTTGTCCGGCGGCTGGCACCCGCGGTGAAAAAGCGCCCGGCCGCTCTGCCGGCCAAAGCCGGCCCCCGTCCCGGCCGGCAGCCTTCCGTCTAAGCGGAGAGCTGCCGGCTTTTTTTCCAGAATACCGCTGTGGGAATCGGCGGATTGTCGCCTTGCAATTTCATGGGATCAACGGTATAATATATCCTATATACCAACCATAAGATGAACAAGCGAAACGCTCGGAAAGGACAAGTACATATGCCGAAGAAAATTAAGCAGGAGGATACCGACCTGTACAAGAAGCTGCTGGTCGGTTTCTCCTTTGGACAGCTGGTGCTGGGCTTCCTCTATTTCATGTTTGCCGCCATCAACCTGCCGACCATCGCCGTCCTGTTGGGGATCAGCATCGTCTGCATGATATTGGTCAGAGCCTTCTGGGAGGATAAGAAATTCATCCGCATTCTGGTGCGGGTGGTGTCCCTTACCTTTATCCTCGGCGTCCTGATACTGGTGGCGGTCACCGGCATCATGGGCCTGTCCTCTTTGGGCAATAACGCCAGCAGCTTGGAAAAAGAGTATATATTCCAGCAGGTAGCGGTGCTGCTCTGCGCGTTTTTTCAGTCGGTGCTGCTGGGGTTCTGCCCGGCGCTGGCCATGGCTTATCTGCGGGGGCACGGCTGGGACATCATGGCCCTGCGCATCGTCTCCGTCGTGGAATTGGTGGTGGCTGTCTGTACGGCGCTTTTCACCTATCGGTATGACGCTATCCAGCTCTCCATCGATAACCTGTATTTCAGCATTTTCTTTGTGCTGTGCGTGGCGGTGACCACGGTGCTGACCTTCCTGGTGTTTCCTCCCTTCGCCAAGAAAAAGGGGCTGCTTGCCCAGCCGAAGAAGGCCGCTGCGCTGTCGGCCGAACCGGAGGCGGCCCCGGAGGAGGAGCCCGCCGCGCCGGCCAAACCCGTTTTCCGGGATTTGGGGGACGAAAAGCCCCTCCCGCCTGAGAAGAAGAAGCGCCGCCCCTCGGACAAGGATAAGCTTGGCCGCAGGAAAAGCGAGTAAGGCCGGCCCGTTATCCGATATAAAAAACCGACAGGCCGTGCGCGGCCTGTCGGTTGCTTGTTTCTGCTTTATTCGGCCTTCAGCCGGGTTTCCGCGTTGCGCAGCAGGTTGAATAGGGACGAGGCGAAGAGCGGGTACTGGGCGGAGATATCGTCGGGCAGTATGGCGGGCAGCTTGTCCGCTGCCACGCCCGGTTCCCCGCCCACGGTGAACCCTTGGGTCAGCCGGCCAATGCGGGCTGTCGCTTTGCCGGATTCCCCCAGCAGGGAGGGGAGAAACAAAAATTCCTCCACCGAAAACATAGCGGCGGGGTTCTTGGGATTGGCGGAATATATTTGGCGGAACACCGCGTAAACCGCCAGCATCAGGTAAGAGGAAACCTCCGTGGTCAGCGCCTTGTTGTTGCATTTCTGCAGCAGGTCGAACAGGATATGCAGCGAGTTGACCAGCAGCTTTTTGTTCAGCACCGGCAGAACGCTGCCCCGAAACTGATTGTCCCGGGCGGCGGGGTCGTTTTCCGGGATTTCATCCACGGCGATGACCGCGCCGGTTTTGTCCGCCGTACGCCCCAGCAGATAGTCGCAGGAGACGCCGTAATAATCGGCGGCCCGTACCACGAAATCCAGGCCGCATTCCCGAATGCCCTTTTCATAGTGGGACAACAGCGCCTGTGAAACCTGCAAATCGGCCGAGACCTGCTTTTGACTGACGCCGCGCTCTTTGCGCAGCAGGGTCAGGATTCTTGGAAAAGCGGTGTTCATGAAAACCCTCCAGCAGACAATTTGAGATCCGCAAGCGCGCCAAAATATGGGAGAGCCCTCAAAACGGCGCATCTGGCCCCAAACCCGCTTTTCCGGCATACCGCAAAATTCATCGCGGAAGGGCAGGCTTAGAGCCAGTCATATACTGTATGTTTACGATTATACTCTATTTTGATACCCTTTGTAAATCGTCAAAATGTGATTTTTAAGGAGAAAATTTGATGAAAACTTACAAAATCCACCTCATTCGACATGGACAGACCGAAGCCAACGCCAAGGGGCTGTACATCGGCATGACCGACCTGCCGTTATCCCCGGAGGGGCTGGCCGAATTGCTGACGCTCAAGCGGGAATATACCTACCCGGGCGCCGCTCGTTTTTTCACCAGCCCCCTGACCCGCTGCAAGCAAACCTTGGAGGTGCTATATCCCGGCTGCCGGCAGGAAGTGGTGGACGGGCTGGCGGAATGCGATTTCGGGGACTGGGACGGCCGCAGCGTGGCGGAACTGCAAAGCGATCCGCTTTTTCTACGCTGGATGGCAGGGGACAGCGGGGTCAAAATCCCCGACGGAGAGAATGCCGACGCCTTTCAAAAGCGGGTGATGGCGGCCTTCGAAGAGCTGGTGCAGGAATTGATGCGTTCGGGGGATACCGAAGCGGTGGTCTGCACCCACGGCGGCGTGATCATGCTGCTGATGATGGCCTACGCTCTTCCCAAGCTGGAAATGAGCGATTGTGTGGCGGAAAGCGGCAACGGCTTCACGCTGCGCATCACGCCTTCCGTCTGGATGCGGGAGCCGGTGGCCGAGGCGCTGTGCATGATTCCCTGGAAAGCGGAGGAATAAAGCGGATCAGACGGTGGTTGACAAGATAGTTCCGCCTATGGTACAATGCCGTTTAGTTTGATTATCAAAATAAACGGAGGTAAGGCATGGCCGTCAGAATATTTACGGACAGCGCGTGTGATTTGGAGTTTTCAGAGCTGGAAGCCCTGCAGGTGGAGCTGCTGCGCATCCCGGTTTTCTTTGATGAGGAACGGTATATAGAAGGCGAAAATCTTACCCGGGAAGAGTTTTATGAAAAACTGGCCGTATCGGAGCGGCTGCCCAAAACCGCCCAGATTACGCCGGTGGAGTTCGAGGAGGCGTTTCGTCCTTATGTGGAAGCGGGGGAGGAGATTGTGGTGCTGCCCCTGGCCAAGGAGCTCAGCGGCACCTATCAGTCCGCCTGCATCGCGAAGAAGCAGTTTCCCGAGGCGGTCATCCAGGTGGTGGACACCCGGCAGGTCACCTTTGGTTTGGCGCTTTTGGTCCGGCAGGCGGCGGCTCTGCGGGACGCCGGGCACACCGGGCCGGAAATCGCTGAACAAATCAGCCGTTTGGCGGCTCGGGTGCGGCTGTACGCCGTTATCGACGATTTGAAATATCTCCGGCTTGGCGGCCGCCTATCCTCCGCCGGCGCGGTGCTCGGCACCCTGCTGGGGATTAAGCCGATTATCAGCGTGCAGGACGGCCAGGTGGTCTGCGTGCATAAGATGCGGGGCCAGAAGGCCGGCTGCGCTTATGTGCTGGAGCGGGCTGGACAGGAAGGGATCGATCCCGCCCTGCCGGTTTGCTTCGGACACAGCCACCTGCCCGGCGCGGCGGAAGAACTGCGGGATATGGCCGGGTCTCTTCTCGACGGCTGCGGACAGATCCATTGCTGCAGCATCGGCCCGGTGGTGGGCACCCATGCCGGGCCCGGCTGCGCCGGCTTTGCCTTTTTCGTCAAAGAATAAAAAGCGTCCGGCGGTCATTCCGCCGGACGCTTTGTTATGCTTACTGAATAGATAAATTCGGTACGCGGTATCTAGGAGTCACCGTTGATGATCAAAGCCATAAATTCCAAATTGTCTTTCCCGGTGTTGGCCAGCCCGTGGCCGCTGCCCGAAGGGGTAAAGGTTACGTCGCCGGGCCCCACGTCCAGCATCGCACCGTTGTCGTTGTACCGGCCGGAGCCGGTCAGAATATAGTAGGTTTCGCTGTTGCCGTGATGCTCGTGATACCCCAAGGAACAACCCGGTTCCAGGGTTACCCGGGCGAACAGTTTGACCTTGCCGTCCATCTCCTTGTCCCCCAGCAGGGGTTCGATAAGGACATGGCCGTCCCCGCCGCATTTGTGTTCCGTCCGCTCCACGGTGCGCTCTTCCGGTTTTGTCATGGGATCGTCCTCCTTGGCCGTCAGCCGTTCCAGCTGGGCTTGACCAGCTGGTGGCGGCTGGATTTGTTGATGCTGTAATAATGGGTGAGGATTTCGTCGTATGTCCAGCCGCGCATTTTCCCGCCGTCGGACACACGCAGTTCGTTGGCGTAGCCCATGGCGCCCGTCTGGCTCATGCCGCAGCCATGTCCCGCGCCCCACACCTGGAAGGTCACGGTCTCGTTATTATAGGCCTCCACCCGGAAACAGTGGGACCAAAATCGCTGCCCGTTGAAATTGTCCAGCGCCTTGCGCACATCCTTGCCGGCCAGATAGCGCTTTTCGCTGCCGTTCATGCAATAAAACCCGCTGGTCTTGACATATTTGCCCGGCCCGCCGTCGTATTCCACCTGGAACCCGGCGTCATAGCCGACAGTGCCGCCGAACGCCTTCTGCATCTGCGCGTCAAAGTCGGAACGGGAAAGGCTGTACGTGGTGGAGACCAGGGAGGGATTGTTCGTGTATTTCTCGATATAGGTCTTGGTGTCATATGTACTCGCGACCGAGCGCAGGTAAGGCCGCGCTGAGACGAAGACGTTCTCCGAATTGGCCGTTACGCCGGGGGAGGAGGCGAAATACATGGCCTCAATCGGCGCTTTCGCCGGATCGGACTGCTTCGCATCGAGAATTTTAATCCCCAATACGTTACCCACGGCCTGATAAATCTTTTGATCGTTCTCGTTGCCGTCCACATCCAGAGAAACCGTGGAAAAATTGAATGGATACGAATCCTTGCCAGATTTGGAGGCGTTGTAATTCAGCACGTAGGTGTAGGACGCCACCGTCTGGGCCTCCCAGGCGGCGGTGGAATTCACAGCCGTCCGGGCATTGCCCATTTCCGCCTTGACGATGCGGGCCAGCGCCAGCTGCAGCTCTTTCTTCTGATTGGCCGGGTCGGTGCTGATGGTCAGCAATTGATCGGCCTTGGCGTCGTATAAACGGAAATTTTTGATATAAACGCTTTCCGGCTCGACGGCGTCCCGTATGGTGGTTTCCGGGGGCTCGTCGCCGCTTGGCGGCGCCGAGGTGCTGCCGGTGGTCGTGGTGGTGACAGAGGCCCGGCTGGTGGTCGTGGTGGAACTGGACGTGGTGCCGTCCTGTGAACCGGTCGGTACCGATGAGCCGGTGACCGTGGTGGATTCCCCGGTTTCGCCGGATACCCCCTCCGTGCCCGTCGTGCTGGCGCCTTCGGTGAGGGACGCGGCGGTGGATTGCGCGGTACGGGCGGTCGTTGTTACCGAAGGATTGGCTTTTCTCCATGCCTCCGGCATAATGACGTCGCTGTTTTTGGTCGTGGTCGTCAGATGGATCGCTTCATCCTCCCCATCCCGCAGCCTGCGGGCGGCCACCACGATCTCCGCGCCGGAAAACCTCATCTCTACATCCGCCGGAACAGAGAGGAACAATAGGGAATCGCCGGCTTCCACCTGTACGGGCGTGTCGTACAGGGAACGGTCGCGTGTTTCGGCCACAAACTTAAGAAAGGCCGCTTCGTCGGCAAAGGTCGTGCGGTTATACGAGAAGGCCGTATCGTTCCGATCCAGCACCATGACGGCATAGGGGACCCACTTGCCGTTGGTGAACAGCGTGTTCATCTCCACCAAGGGGTGCTGAATCAGAAAATCCAGTTCCCGATAGCGCACCACGTCGGAAAACATCTGTCCGTCCTGCAGGTTGTTGCCGTAAATGGTCAGCGTCCGGTTGACGGACTGCGCGTTGACCAAAGCGGCCGTGCTGTCGAAGTAAGGCACGCCGTAGGGGGAATAGCGCCGGTCGTAGTTGTGATCGCGGTAGAACTGGTTCCTCGTATCCTTCATGACGGGATAGTTGACGTTGGTGCCGTCGATTTTTATCCAGCCGCCGATGTCCTTGTTCCGGTCGTACAGTCCATAGAAGCGGGAGAGCATGCCCTCCGGATATTTCTTGCTCGACAGAACGTCGGGGGGGAGGGAGCCCGGATCGTTCCCGTAAATCTTCAGGATTTCACCGAACAGCGCCCGGTTGCTCACCGGCATAAGCACGAACTGATTGATCAGCAGCCCGCCCGTCACCAGCACGGCCAGAACCGCCACCCAGGCGACGATTTTCCATACTCGTTCCTTAAGAGAATCCCCTTTCCAAGGGAAAATGGTGGCCAAAAACCGCCGCTGCTTGCCGGATTTGGGGGCGACGGGGATTTGCGGGGCTGCCTCCTTTGGCTCCTCCAGGGTTTCGCCGCCCGCCATGACGGCGGGAAGCGCTTCTAAATAGCGGCGGGTGAGATCCAGCGCGTGGGAGGTGGCGATGTACCGGACGTATTCCCGCTCGCCGCCCGAATGCCCGGCCACGATTTTTTTCACCCAGGTGCGCTTTTCATCCGCCAGGGCAATAAACACGGTACCCACCGGCTTGCCCTCGCTGGTTTCCGGCCCGGCGACCCCGGTGATACCGATGCCCAGGTCGGCCTGGCCCACCCGCCGGGCGCCGACGGCCATGGCGCTGGCCACCTCGGCGCTGACGGCCCCGTATTTCTCCAGCAGCTCCTCGGGCACGCCGAGAACCTGATGCTTGATTTCCTTGGAATAGGCGGCGATGCCGCATTCAAAGACAGAAGAAACCCCCGACACCTCGGTCAGACGCCCCGACAGCATACCGGCGGTGCAGGACTCGGCCGTGGCGATTTTCTTGCCCTTTTCCTTTAAAAGAGTGACCACCGCTTTCTGCAGGCTGCCGCTGTCCACCCCGTAGACAGCAGCCCCGAGCCTCTTGCGGATTTCCTCCACAATGGGGGCGCAGAGCGTCCTGGCCGTTTCGGTGTCCGCGGCGCGGGCCGTCACCCGCAGCGTGACCTCTCCGTCCTTGGCATAGGGCGCGACGGTGGGGTTGGCCTCCGACAGCAGGTCGGCCAGCCGCTCCGCCACCGTGGATTCCGGTATGCCGAACACACCCACGGTTTGGGAAAAGATGGTGCCGCCCGAAAACTTGGACAAATAGGGCGCTACCTTATCGTTGAACATGGGGATGAGCTCCGCCGGCGGACCGGGCAGCAGGATGACCACGTGGCCGTCCCGCTCGATGGCGCAGCCGGGCGCGGTGCCGTGATCGTTGGGAAAGACGACGCATCCTTCGGGCAGCATGGCCTGCTTCTTGTTGCTGGGGCTTAGCTCCCGCCCGGTGTTGGCAAAGTATTCCTGGATGCGCGCCCAGCTCTCCTCGTGCAGCATCAGCGGAATATCCAGCACCTCGCAGACGGTTTCCCGGGTCAGATCGTCCGGCGTGGGCCCCAGCCCTCCGGTAATCACCACCATGTCGCTGCGGCTCAGCGCCAGAGACAACACCTGCTTAAGGCGGGCGTTGTTGTCGCCCACCGTGGATTGATACAGCAGCTGTATCCCATACGCGGCCAGCTCCCGGGACAGAAACTGGCTGTTCGAATTGAGAATATCCCCGAGCAGCAGTTCCGTGCCCACTGTGAGTATTTCAGCGTTCATAATGACCTCCAAGCGTTGCTGTCCGAAAAGTCTTAGGAAATGCTGCGGCGGCGGACACCCGCCAGCGCTTCGGCCATCAGGGCGTCGATGTCCAGCGCCTTTTCCGCTTCCTCCACCATGGCCAGCTTGGGCCGGGTACGGGGATGGCGGGGGGTGAACACCGTGCAGCAGTCCTCATAGGGCTGGATCGATATATCAAAGGTGTCGATACGGCGGGCAATGGCGATGATTTCATCCTTATCCATGCCGATGACCGGCCGGAACACCGGCATGTCGGCCACCGCGTCGGTGCAGGCCAGGGCCGGAATGGTCTGACTGGCCACCTGCCCCACGCTTTCGCCGGTAATCAGGGCGCCGCATTGCTCCGTCTTGGCGATGGAAGCGGCCAGCCGCATCATGAACCGGCGCATGATCAGCGTAAAAAGCTCTTCCGGGCAGCTGCGCTGGATTTCCTCTTGGATGTGGGTGAAGGGGACGATGTGCAGCTCCATCCGCCCCGCGTACCGGGCCACCTGCTCAAGAAGGGAGACCACCTTCATCTCCGCCCGCTCGCTGGTATAGGGCGGGGAGGCGAAATGCACGCAGGTCAGCTCGATGCCCCGCTTGGCCATCATGTAACCGGCTACGGGGGAATCGATGCCCCCTGAGATCAGCAGGGCCGCCCGTCCGCCGGTGCCCACCGGCATGCCGCCCGCGCCGGGCAGCTGCGCCGCGTGAACATAGGCGCCGAAATCGCGGATTTCCACCATTACCACCACGTCGGGCTGATGGACGTCCACCCGCAGATGGGGATAAGCCTCCAGCAGACAGCCGCCCACGTCGGCGCAGATATCGGGGGATTTCAGCGGAAACTCCTTGTCGCTGCGCCGCGCCTCCACCTTGAAGGTGCGGGCCTGTGTCAGCGCCGGCTTCAGATAAGACGCCGCCGCCTCGCGGATGGCCTCCATCTCCTTGGGCACCATGCGGGCGCGGGAAAAAGCGGAAAGACCGAACACCCGGGATACCCGATCGCAGGCCTCGTCCAGGTCGGCCGCGTCGTCCTGCGGCTCGATATAAATGGTGGATTGGGCCTTGCGCAGATGAAAGTGGCCCAGCGGGGTCAGCCGCCGGCGCAGGTTCTTCATCAGCACCGCCTCGAAGGTGCCGCGGTTCAGCCCCTTCAGAGCCAGCTCGCCGCATTTGATCAATAGGATTTCATTACAGTCTGCCATGCATCGTTACATCCGTTTCTTTTGTGTTTTCATGCCGCCGCATCATGCCGCCGGCGTTTCTTCTGTGGGGTCGGTGCTCGGTTTCGTCGTCGCGTCGGTCGGCTCGGTAGGTTCCGTCGGCGGATCGGTAGGCGCTTCGCTCGTCGGTTCCGTCGGCGCCTCGGTGTCCCCGCTGGAGGGGGTCTCGGAGGATGGCGTTCCCGTCGTGGTCGTGGTGGTCGGGGCCGTCGTTGGCGGCGGCGTGTTGCCGGACGTGGTGCCCGGCGTCACCGGCGTTGTGGTGGTGGGCTTCGTGGTCGACTCACCCAGCGTCGTGCCGGTGCTCCCCTCGGTGGGGGTGGTGCTTGCGGTGGTGCCCGCCGGCAGAGTGCCGGTGCCGCCGCTCGAGGTGGTGGTGACGTTCACGGTGGGGATCACATAACTGGGATCCGTATAGAAGGGATGAGGATCCTGCTTTTGATTGAGATACCATTGATAAGGCATGATCGCGTCGTCATTTTTCACGATGCGGGAGGTGTCCACGGTGTTGGCCTCCCCGTCCCGCACCCGGCGGGCCACCACGGCCAGACGGCCGTCGTCCAGCACGCTTTTGTTGGTGCAGGTGGAGAGAATGAGCAGATCGTCGTCCGCCGTCACGTCCACGCTGTTATAGTCGTAAATCGAATGAGCCCGCAGCTCGTTGACAAAATTGAGGAAATCCGCGTCCCCGGAAAAATCGGTGCGCAGATAGTTGAAGCGGTACCGGCTCTCCTTCTCGGCGTTGTCAATCATGACCACGGCGAATACCTTGTACTCGTTGCGATGGTACAGCGTATTCATGGTGATAAGCGGCGCGGAGCGCACGTTGTAGACGCTGTTGAGAAATTTGTTGATGCCGGAGAACATCTGCCCGCTGGCCATATTATGCCCATAAATGATGGAAACTTTGTTATGAGAAGCAGGCGTATCGATTACGTTGCGCTTGTCAAAGAACAGCGCGCCGTTTTTGTTGTTGTTCCCGTAAAAATCCTTGGTCAGATATTTGTCGTTATCCCCGGAATACAGGATGGGATAGCTGATTTTCAGAAAATCGTTTTTCGCGTTGGAGTTGTACTTGATCCACCCCCGCAGCTCAGTGTTGATGGGGTATATGTTCTTGAACGCGTCGTCGATGCCCTCGGGGAAGGGGAAGTCCTTGTATTTGTCCAGCACTGCCGCCGGGTTGTTGGGATCGTACATCTCGTCCAGGGTGCTGTACAGCCGGTCGTTGTTGGCCGGCACAATGACCATGTCGTACACGATGTAGGACACCGAGCCGATGAGCACCAGCAGCGCGATGAGAAACACGCACTTGCGCACGATTTCCAGAGGCGCGTCCCCTTTTTTCGGCACCACATTGCCCAGCATATCGAGCAGAACGTCGGTGAATTTCCGCTGGGGCGCCGCCGCTTCCTCGCCGGCTTCCGGCGACTCGAACACCAGCGCGTAGGCCCCCGGGGCATCGTCCTCCGGCGGCGCGGCGGGATTCTCCACCTCAGCTGCGGCCTTGTCTACCTCGGCGCTTTTCCCGCCGCTCTGGTAGTCTTTCATCAGCCGGAGCACCTCCAGCTCGTTGGCCATATCGTCATCCATGGGCGGCAGGCCGCCCGGTTTTCTGTCCTTTTCCATTGGGTACCTCCATTGTCAGGAATGGCCTTCAGCGGCCTTTACGCGCCAGAGAGGCCATGGCCTCCTCCAGGGCGTCGAGAAACTGGCGGATGTCCTGCTCCGTGTTTTCATAGCAGAAACTCAGGCGCAGGGCGCTGTCGATTTCCGGGGACGGCAGCCCCATGGCGGTCAGCACGGGGCTTTTGCGCCCCTTGGAACAGGCGGAGCCGCTGGATACGGACACCCCCCGCTCGGCGAGAAAATGCAGCAGCGTTTCGCTGCGCAGGCCGGGAACGGAAAGATGCACAATGTAGGGAACCCCTCCCTCGGGCAGATGGAACCGGATGTCGTCCCGTCCGCCGAGTTCGCGGAGCAGCAGAGCGCGCAGCGCCTCGTAGTGCCGCCGCTGATCCTCGAAGGGGGGCAGCGCGGCGGCCGCGGCGCCGAAGGCGGCGATGAGCGGCACCGGCTCGGTGCCGGAGCGCAGCCCTTTTTCCTGCCCGCCGCCCAGCGCCCGGGGGACCACCCGCACGCCCTTGCGCAGATACAGGGCACCCACCCCCTTGGGGGCGTGCAGCTTGTGTCCGCTGACCGACAGGGCGTCTACACCCATCTTCTCGGGGAATACCGGGATTTTTCCGGCGGCCTGCACCGCGTCGCAGTGGATAAGCGCCTGGGGCGCGCGGCGCCGGATAAGCGGCGCCGCCTCCTCGACGGGGAACCGCGCGCCGGTTTCGTTGTTGACCAGCATGATGCTGACCAGAATGGTGTCCTCCCGGCAGGCCGCGGCAATTTGCTCCGCCGTCAGGCGTCCCTGTTCATCGGGAACCAGCCGGTCGACCTGCGCGCCTTCCTTTTCCAACGCGTCGAAAGCGGCGGCGACGGAGGGGTGCTCGACGGCGGTGGTGACCGCGTGGCCGCCCCGCCGCTTGCGCGCGGCCCAGCCGCCCAGAATTGCCAGGTTGTTTGCTTCGGTGCCGCCGGAGGTGAAGATCAGCGTGTCCGGCGGGCAACCCAGCAGCTTGGCGACCGCCCGCCTGGCCGCCGTCAGTTCCTGCTCCGCTGCAAAGCCGACGGTGTGCAGGGAGGAAGGGTTGCCGTAGCAGCCGGTCATCATTTCATACGCCTTGTCGGCCGCCTGTTTGCAGACGGCGGTGGTGGCGCTGTTGTCCAAATAGGCTTGCTTCACGAATTTAACCACCCAGTCTGTAAGGGGAGGAGCCGCCGGGTGCCGCCGGACGAACGCGCGTCCCGCTTTCCCACAAGAAGCCCCCACCCCGTATTGACATCTTATTATATAACAAAACGCTCCGGGATACAACCTCTTGTTTTTAGGGAATTTGCGTCGGACACCCCAAACGCACGGTTTTTTGCCGGCGGAAAGACGAAGATAACAAGATTGTCATTTTTACAGCCCGGAGGTTTCAAAAGTGTAATCAGTTTGTAATCAAAAACGGTATAATTCCCGCGAAAAATCCAATACAATAAAAGCATGGAAAAACACAAACACAGCCGCCGGGCGGCCGCATAACAGGAAGGATGTGACCTCTGTGAAAAAGAAGATGGGACGAATCGGTGTCGTGACGCTGCTGCTAGTGCTGCTGACTGCCTTTATGGGGGTCATGGCCAGCGCGGAGGAAGGCGGCTATTGGACCGAACAGCTGGACGAGGAAGGCCGCGTCGTGCGGATTTTTACGTATACCGAGCCGGTAGACATCACTGAGAATGAAGGCGAGCCCATGGACGACGCCGATTATGCCGCCCCCGAGGAGCCGGCCGCCGAGATGGTGCAGGCTCCCGTCTATCTGGCGGGCGCGGACGCCGCCCCGGCTCCCGCCGCCGAGCAGACGACCGGCATTACCGCCGGCATGGTCGTCGTCGGCATGGTGACGCTGGCCGGTCTGGCCTTCGCTCTGTATAAAGCCATTTAACAGCGGCATTGCCGGATTCTCGCGGACGTGAAAGGATGTGACGGATATGCAAAAGGCTTGGGCGCTGCTCCTGGTTCTGGCGGCTCTGGCCGGAGGACTGCTCTGCTGGGCGAAAAAACTGC